>UMEK01006522.1_pt1 | contig 9182 bp, 12 predicted proteins | sample 1964721 | NCBI WGS metagenome assembly UMEK01 (sample SAMEA4836017, study PRJEB28245) | human gut metagenome | biome: gut microbiome; material: fecal sample | place: Denmark | collected 2008 | reverse complement strand
GATGAAGTTGCGTGACCTCAACCTGCGATCCGACCTTGCGTCGTGCAGAGTCATAGAGATGACACTTCAGCCTCACACAGCGAAGATTCTTAAGGTAGAGGGTGAGCGGATAGAACCTGTCCTCTATGAGGCGGAGTGGGGCTATTGTCCGGACTTTACCGCAATACGCGGGACGGGCGTGAAGTACATCCCTGTCGAGGGGGCTTCCGGACGCGCCGTGGCGACGAACCTCGGAGACTCCCCGACGAATTATCTCGAATGGGCAGACGTCTTCAGCCTCAAGGGTGGGAAATACAGAATCTTCGTTCGGTTTTCCTCGCCGGAAGCGGTTGATTTTGATTTGGTTGTGAACGGAAAGGCGCATCACGCATCGGTTGCCGCGACGGATTCCGCATTCGTGGAGATTCCGTTCGATGTGGAGTTCCTCAAGGGGGAGAATGATATTCGCATATCAGGCGTGACATCATCGAAGGTGGCCTTGGACTGCCTGAAGGTTTCTCACACCTCTAAGAAAAATTGAAAATGAAAAGATTGTTTGTTTTCCCGGCAGTGATTCTGCTGGCCTTGGCTGTTTGCTGCAGGCCTGCGGCAGTGGAGGATAACGGTGAGAGGACTGCTGTGATGACTGCCCGTAAGATACTTACGTTGGCGGACGAGGTGACTTTGACGTTCAAGGTTCTTGACGGCAAATATTCCCAAGCATCGGTTCTTGAGGATGTGACATTCACTGCCAAGGCTTATCCTAAGGCACTTGCGGCATACGAGAATGAAAATGGCGCGTCCGTCGTGATGATGCCGGAAGATTGCTACAGCATAGGGACGGTAGTGGTCAGGAAAATGGAAACTTCCGGAGAGATAGTAGTCCGCATTGACCAGAAAAAGCTGCGCAAACTGTCTTCCGCAAAGGCTTTTCTCCTTCCTCTAAAACTCGAATCGAACAACCCGGCGATGAAGTTACGGGACTATACCTATGTGGTCGTTCCGGCCTTGGGCGGTTCGGATGAATGTGTGAGGGCTGTGCTTCCATCGGCCGATGGATATGCCGACATCTACTATTCCGACGCTAAGGACAACACCGACTGCATTGTCTATTTTCCTGGAGGCGGATTCGCTAATCATACTCCCGGCTGTATAAGCCAGATTGTCGATTACTGCAAAGGAAAGGGTATTACTCTTGCGATTGTCATGTACCGCTTGCCGAACCGCGACCGCCGGAGGACAGTGACCGACTGTGAGAACGCCATCGAAATGATGCTTACGGGAAAGGCTATGCTCGGTAGATATTCGAAGCTCGGGGTGATGGGCGAGTCTGCGGGAGGCTATCTGGCTGCACTTATGTCGGCTATACATCCAAAGAAAATAGATTTTCAGATTGATTGCTACCCAGTCATATCAATGGATCCGGGCAAGACGCACACCGGTTCGATGACAATGTTTCTCGGAACAGCGTCTCCTTCGCAGGAACTGATTGACACATATTCAGTTGAAAAGCGCGTGACTTCGGCCACACCTCCGGCGTACGTCGCATATTCTCTCGATGATGATGTCGTGAAGCCGAACGAAAATAGCCACGCATATTGCGAGGCTCTGAGGAAAGCAGGCGTTCCCGTCAAGGAGATACCGCATGAGACAGGTGGTCATCATTGGGGCCAATGGCAGGATTTTCCGGCTTCGATGTTCGAGTGGATTGCATCGTTACATGCAGAGTAATTGTTGATAGATTTGCTTCATATGAAAATTAGACACATCCTATTTTGCGCGACGGCCCTATTCTCCGCATTTCTCTATTCTGCTAATGGCAATGTGATTTCAATGACGACGGATGGCGACCATCGTCCCTCCGCTAAGATTACGGAGTTCAGGCCCGGAGAGTTGTGGAAAGATACTGATGGCGTGGCAATAAACGCGCATGGAGGCGGAATCATGTTCCATGGTGGAAAGTATTGGTGGTACGGCGAGTACAAGACGGAGGGGGAGGCCGGCAATCTGGCTCAAGTGGGAGTCAGTTGTTATTCTTCTGATGATCTTTACAATTGGAAGAATGAGGGCATAGCATTGGCCGTAAGCGATGAACCTGGTTCCGACATTGAACGGGGCTGCATTCTTGAACGTCCGAAGGTCATCTATAATGCCCTTACGGGCAAGTTCGTGATGTGGTTCCATCTGGAGTTGAAGGGAAGCGGTTATTCAAGTGCGCGCAGTGGAATTGCGGTAGCGGATAGGCCGGAAGGCCCTTTTTCCTTTGTACGCAGCACCAGAGCTGTTCCCAGCAAATGGCCGTTCAACAAGGACGAGTTCCCTGATGAAAAGGGCTTTCTTGCCAGAGATTTCGAGTCTGGGCAAATGTCCCGTGATATGACCCTATTTGTCGATGACGACGGCAAGGCATATCAGCTGTCCGCCTCGGAGGACAACTGGACGCTGCATATAGCTGAACTGACGGATGACTATTTGGACTACACCGGAAAATATGTGCGCGTGTTCCCTGATCGTCTCATGGAGGCTCCTGCTATATTCAAAAAAGACGGAACCTACTATTTTATGGGGTCGGGATGCACAGGTTGGGCTCCCAATGCGGCCCGTAGTGCGTCCGCACCGTCAATATGGGGACCATGGACTGAGCTCGGAAACCCGTGCGAGGGAGAAGGCTCTCAGCTGACCTTCAATTCCCAGAGCACCTTCATACTGCCGGTTGCCGGCAAGGCGAACACCTTCATCTATATGGGTGATAGATGGAATCCGAAGAATGCCATTGACGGGCGCTACGTTTGGCTACCGATTGAATTTGACGGTGACCGTTTCAAGATTCACTGGCGTGACAGTTGGAGATTCTAAAACGAACTTCCACCGATGAAGCCGCGGAGGAGGCGGTTGTCGCTGGTCGGCTTGCTGCCGGTCGTCTGGTTCCTGACAGACTGGGTCGTCTTTACGGTTTGTTTGCCAGTCTTGTCAATGTCGAAAATACCTACGTCCGCAAATTCACCTTGCGAGTCTCGCCATAACGAATTCTGCGGTTTTATTGTTTATGGACAACAAAAGCAAGATAAATTGATATTTTGTTGTTTTAAGACAATGAAATCAATCTATGATACAAGGGGCAAATCTCTAAAATACGTAAAATTACGTATAGGAATTTTGCTGGGGATTCCCTTTCTTTGCGGAAGTTAGGTTCAATGATCGTCCCTTAGATTGTCGAGGTGGATGCAAGGAATCAGATGTCAATGCATTGTATGTAGAGAAACCCTTAATACCATATTATTATGAGCACCAGACATTTATTCCTCCCTTTCCTTGTTGCCTTGGCTGGATTTGTCTCCTGCGATGAATTCAAACCTGAGGTGGCTGTCGGTTGTGTAACCGTGGACAATGAGTATTTCTGCGCCCTGACCAGTGCCATTGGCGGTGAAACTGATGGTAACCAGAAGTGGGCTTTCTATGATGAAGGCAAAGTCCGTGTCAATGTTACCGGATATCGCTGCCGCTGCAAAGATACGGGGCACATCCCGTTCCATTTATCTGTCATTGACATTGACCTCCCTGGCATTGCGACGATGCAGATTCCTCTTGAGGAGCGCACCGAAGGTGAAAATTACTTGAGCGGCAATAAGTCCGTCTCCGGTGTCCGACTGAACCACTACAAACTGTCCGACGACGGAAGCTATCTCGAGATCGACCTTTCGATTACCCTGTACCGCGAAACGAAAGGCGACATCCGTGTCCTCTATAAAGGCGTCACCAATGTAAAAGCGTCTCACAGGTGATTGCTTTTTGCAAAAAGTCCTGAGATGCGGTCTGTGTCGTTCGAATGTCTATTCTTTGTTGGATAGGTTCACATTCAATTGGTTCACATTTATCATTGGTAGGGGATACTTGGAGCAGTTTGTTCCTGCAGTCTTGACGACCAGAATTCCACGCATCGTTCCTATTGCCACACTTAGGAAGTGAGGCATGATGTGGTTGACCGTAATGCTTTGGTCCTCGTTATAAACGATGAACTGGCGGAGATTTTTTACTTCAAACTCGAATTTGTACAAACACTCAAGCACTACATCTCCGTCAAGTTCATAACGAGTACCGAAAAACAAGTTGAAGGTGTCGCTTTCGACATCGGGTTGAATTTGTGTTGAAAAACCAATCTGAACTGCATCAGGATTGACATCGTCCCCTATTTTTCCCGGAGACATCATAAAGCTTACTTCGCTGACGGAAATAAGCCTCATCTGGATATTTACATTATCTTCCGCCATAGTAAGTTAATTGTGGGATGTCGCGTGAAAACAATTGAAACTCTGGCTGTTATAAGTTCCATCATAAGAATCGGACGGGGTTATAAATTCTTTTGCCGGAACGAATACGTATTTCACTTCGGGTGCTTTTTTTATCTCTACCACGGGCTCGCCAAGCACGGAGGCAATCTTCGCCAGTGTCTTGGTCGTGAATCCGTGAGATCCGGTGAGCCATCTTGAAATTTCCGATTCGCGTTTGCCCATCCGCGTTGCCAGCTCGCGCTGTGTCATCTTTTTCTTCTTGAGAAGATCGTAAATGCGGTTTGCAATGTCAATATTAAGGTTGACCTCCTCCATCACCTCAGGAGTAACATTGGCGACGCATCTATCAAATAAAGGATTCTTTTTCATAATAAATATTATATGGTGATAGCTTCAATAATCATTTTAACTTTTTGGTAATCGTCGTAATCAGCATGAATCTTACGTGTCCCTATGAAAATTTGATGCTCAATGGAGCGCAGTTTGTTAACTATATCCAGTAAAATTGGATCATCTTCATATCTTTTGACTCTTTTTATTCCTCCATTGCCAATGATGAGAATCTTCCCTTATATTCTGATGCAATATAATCGTAAGGTTCCGACTCCTTTCCCTCGCCTTTGTTCTATACAAAGAGGAATGGCTTTGATGTTATTCCCCTCCGGGCGAAAGAGATTCTCACGAGCTCCGCAATCGTCAATTATCTTTTTGATGGCAGCAATGATGGCATCAAAGTCTTTCTTTAATTGCGAATTCTCCAGCTCGCCATTATCGGACATGAATTTCTCGAACTCTGTCTGCGTCTCACCATCATACTTTGGTGAGTATATGCTGACATTATCGCTTTCTATGACGAGTTCGAGTTTTCCCATACGTTATATTTTTTCTGATCGCTAAGATACGGCATCTTTTTGAATTTCCAAACAAAACTTCACTTTTTTGTTAAGTTATCATTTGGCGGATTGCACTAAATGGCCCTTTCGATCCTCAGGTAAAATGATTTTTTGTAACTTGGATTTTTTTGTGGTTTACAAAAGTTAAATACGATAAATCTTCATCTTCTGTTAGAAATTTGTTACTTTTGCTTAAAACTGATTTGCTGGACAGGACTAGCTGTTAATTAATAACTTAATACATTGAATATGAGACTGTTTAAGAATCTATTGCCGCTGCTGTTAATGCTGATTGTAGTACTGCCTATGGCGGCACAAGGTGAAAGAACTATCAAGAGAAAAGTGGCTATAGGGCGTTTTTCAAATGAGACTCAGTATGCGAAGGGGTTATTTTATGATAAAGAAAATGATCCTATGAGAAAACAAGCTCTTGACATCCTGTCATCTAAACTTGCATCAAGTGGTAAATTTATCCTATTGGAAAGAGAGGACCTTGATATCCTCATGAATGAGGCAGGGGCCAACATGAACAAGATCGGTGCAGATTACATCATTCTCGGATCAATCACAGAGTTCGGCAGAAAGACAGAAGGAGAACAAAAAGTTTTTTCTTCGACTAAGACTCAGACTGTAGAAGCGGGAGTGAGTGTTCGATTAGTGGAGGCAACAACGGGGCTTATTATTTATTCTGATGAGGCTAAAGGTTATGCGGAAACTTCGAGTAAGCAAGTGATGGGCATTGGTGGTTCTGCCGGATATGATGCGACACTTAGCGATAAAGCTATTTCAGCAGCATTGTCTCAACTTGTTGAAAATATCATTAACAAGTGCATGGATAAACCGTGGAAATCATATATTGTTTCTGTGCAGGATGACTCATATGTTATATCAGGCGGTACTTCACAAGGACTTGCGGCAGGTGACAGGTTTTTTGTGTATAGGAAGGGCAAGGTCGTGAAAAATCCTCAGACCGGAATTGATGTTGAACTGCCAGGGACCAAGATTGGCGAAGTTGTCGTTCAGTCTTCTTTTGGGGATACTCCAGAAACAGAATTGTCGTTTTGTCGTTATGAGGGAGAAACCTTGGATACAGATAATTTGATGAACTATTACATAATGGATAAATAGCCATGAAGAAGTTAATTGTTATAGTAGTATTTGCAATATTGTTGACAGGCTGTGGAGTTGGAACCTATTCAATACAGTCAGGTGTAGAAGATGCAGCGTATATTTCGTTTACAGATGATATTATGCAGGATATAACCGTCGTAGTTGACGGACAGTCCTTTGTTGTCAAGACTATAAAGCAAAAGGCCTACAAGAGTGGAAGGAATATTAGGCAGACCGTTTTGAATACCATTAAAACCGTTCCTGGGCAACATGAGGTTAAAGTAATGATTGATGGTTATGAGGTGTTTGGCAAAAAGCTGCTCCTCTCCACAGGTGAACATAAGATTCTTGAATTATGAAAAGACTCCTGATATTTGTTGCACTTTTATTCTGTTTTACCTCATGCGGAGTTACATCATTGTATTATTGGGGCGGTAGTCAGAATGGAGCAACAGCCTATGAAAATCTCACGTACAAAAACTATGATAAGCAGACTCCTGAGAGTCTTTGCAAGTTAATATGTATGTACGAAGACATCATAAGTAATACTGGTGGAACACGACAACTGCCGCCACCGGGTATCTGTGCGGAATATGGATACTTGCTCCTTATTCCTGAAAATGCCGTAATCTTTGCGGAGCATGCGACCGCGATGCAGAAGAGGTTATTGTATTCTTCTGACTATCCTTCTTTTTTTTCTGCAAAGGGCAAGGAACTGCTTAAAATGGAGATTGAGTTGTATCCTGAATCGGCAAAATTCATTGCCCCTCTCATTGATAGATTCTGTAAATGAGTTGTCTTATGAAAAAGATTATATACTTCTTGCTTTTTTGCTGCATAATAACTTCTTGTGGCGCAGCGAAAATGGTTACCAGAGAGTCGCAATATGCGAAGATGTATGAAGAAAAGCCTCTCACGCTGCTTGTGATGCCTCCAATCAACAACTCCGCAAATGTGGAAGCTAAAGATTTGCTCTATACCTCAATCAGCAGGCCATTGATTGAGGCAGGATATTATGTTATTTCTCCTTTGTTGGCTATGGACGTGCTCAAAACAGAGAGCGCATATGATTCTGAGATGTTCTTTGAAGCGTCTCTTGCTCCGTTCCAGAATTACTTCGGTGCTGACGCTGTGGTGTTTTCTATAATCGATACGTGGGCAAAGAAGGGGTTGGGTATAGAAACTAAGATCAGATATGTCATCAAGTCTGCATATACAAATGAAGTTCTTTTTGACAGAAGTTGCGATTTGTTCCTAGACTTGTCTGTTGATTCTGGAGCTTATGGTTTGATAGGTACGTTGGTGGACTTGGCTGCCTCTGCAATAAATACGGCTGCAACAGATCATATTATTGCAGCAAGAAAAGCAAACTACTATATTTTCAGGGACATTCCCAGGGGAAAGTATAGTCCTGAATATATGAACGATAAGAATATTGATGCGGAAAAGAAGGATATTGTAGCAAGGGTTAAGTAAGAACTTCCTGCATAATTTTGAGGTTGATGTTGTTTTTCGGCTTCTACTTTTTGTTTGCCAGAACTCCGGAAAAGACGATTTTTGACAATTTCCTGCGCTCCCGACGCATAATGGGAGCGGCAATGCTGTTGCTAAAATAATAATATTTTGCCATTTTTGCAGCAAATACTAATAATCGTGCGTCGCTAAATACTAAAATAAGTACGCCGCTAAATACTAAATATGATACGCAGGCAATATTTCCGGTAAGGAGTAAGCTCCCGGAGACTATCGTCACGGATCCTGTGTCAGGAGTCAATGTCTATACTCTTGAGGAGGCATTGATAAATGTATCACCTTCCTATTTTGTGCTTAATGAACTGACGGCCAAGATCTGTCTGTCATTGGTTCGCGACTCCTCCACTATACTCCGGCTTCTTGCAGACAATGGTGCTTCTGTTCGGGCAGGGCGAATCGCAGGAGCGTTCCGTCATATCGGAAGAAGTGAGATTGCTGATGATATTCTCATGACAATGAGAGGGTTTGGTTATGATGTGAGAGAGATGGATCCTTTTGAGAAACCCTCTGGAGAACATCTGATGTTCACTTCCCCATACGAAGCAAGGATTACTCTGATGTGGAAAGAGATGAGGGCGCAGATACTTCCTCTGATAGATATGCCTGAAAGGAGAATTGATGATGTCAGAGGATATATGAATTCTCTGGAAGAGAAGTATAAGGATGATGCATATCACTCATTGTCAATCGAAGGATACAAGATTTCTGCCGAACTTATAGTAAAAAGTGGCAACAGGAATCCGGATGTAGAAGATAAAGAGAATAAGAATGCATTGGTAGCAAGAGGATATTATCTCGCATTTCAGTCTGTAAAGGACAGTGTCCTGGAAATACTTGAAGGAGGGGAGCCTGGAGTAGTCGCAAAAAAATATCACCAACAATGGTATCTCCAGATGTGGTCGCCGTTTGTAGGGGTAGGCCTTTTGAAGGCTTCGGACCTTATAGGGTATCGAAACAATCAAGTGTACATAAGGGGCTCCTTACACACACCTTTGAGTCCTGACAATGTGCGTATTACAATGCCTGTGCTGTTCAAGCTGCTGGCAAATGAGCCGAGTGCGATAGTCAGGGCTGTGCTTGGTCACTTTTTCTTCGGATATATTCACCCATATATGGACGGGAATGGCAGAATGTGCCGTTTCCTGATGAATGTGATGTTGGCCTCCGGCGGCTATGACTGGGTGGTGATTAAGACAGACAAACGCGCAGAATATATGGCTGCGCTGGAGACAGCAAGCACAAAAGGCGACATCCTGCCTTTTGCAAAGTTTGTCATTTCGATTCTCAGGCAAAATGTGGATTTTTTGTAACTTAGGGGGCGTAAATATGAATGCCCAATGGACCCTATATACAACTATTCCCTTTGTGCCGCGCTTCC
>UMEK01008386.1_pt1 | contig 9270 bp, 10 predicted proteins | sample 1964721 | NCBI WGS metagenome assembly UMEK01 (sample SAMEA4836017, study PRJEB28245) | human gut metagenome | biome: gut microbiome; material: fecal sample | place: Denmark | collected 2008 | reverse complement strand
CGGATTTACCCCTCAGATTATTACGTTGACCCGTTTGAAACACAAGTACGTTTCACTTCAAACGCAAAGGTGTTTAATCTAAAATGTACTTGTATTTAGACTAAAATGTACTTATGTTTGAGAGAAAACGTACTTGCGTTTTTGAGTGCTAATCTTTATCTCGTTTAGAGAAAATGGTAATGTGTTGATAACATGTAGTTTATTGAATTTTCTTCCGATAAGAAGTGGGAGTCATCCCCGTATGCTTTTTAAAGCATCGGTTAAAGTGTGCAACTGATTCAAAGCCGCATTCCAGGCTGATTTCTGAAATATTCCATTTCCCGTTTAATAATAGTTTGCAGGCATAGCCAATTCGCATGTCCGTGATATGTTGTCTGAATGTTTTTCCGGTGTTTTCCTTGAAAAAACGGCAGAAGGCAGTCGTGTTCATGGCAGCGTATGAGGCTACATCCTCCAGGCAGATTGGCTGGGTGTAATGCTTGTTGAGGAAGGCCATGACCTTTTCAATCTTTCGTCCGTTAAACCGCGCTGGAACCGGATCGTAGGCAGGAGAGGAGATGACTTTTTTGGGAGTGAGATGCGTCAGTGCATCCAGCAGTTGCAGGAACTCCACTATTTGTCCCACCCCTTCTTTTTGCGGGATGCGCTTTATTATCTGCGGAATATCATTCGTGCAATTGGATAATGAAAACAGCAGCCCCCTTTGTGCATCTTCCAGCAGGCGGTTGATACCTTGAAACTGGCTGTAGTGCGAGAAAGCATATTGCATGAAATCCTTTTCAAACTGGATGATAACCCCATTCACTCTTAATTCTTCCTTCAAGTCATATTCCGGTGCGTTTTCCAGGTAATGAGGAAGGTTGGAACCTAAAAGAAACAGTTGCAGGTCGGAGAAATCGGTCATGCCGTCGCCTGCCATTCCCAGGCCATATCCCTTTTCGATGTAAATCACTTCAAACTCACTATGGAAATGCCAGGGATAAGTGAAGTTCTTGTAATCGTAGAACCGGGCCTTCAGCGGGTGGGCATCCGTAATATCCAGTTGTTCATTAAGTATCTTTCTCATGTCAGGAAAAGGAAAAAGTAAGATACTGCAAAGTTACGCAAATAACCTGCAAAAATTGGCAAATGTTCATGTTTATTTCTCCTCTAACTTTGGGGCAGATAAAAATGGACATAATATGAACAGTTTGTTTGATGTATCCGGAAAAGTGGCTGTAGTTACAGGCGGTTCCGGGGTATTGGGAAGTAACATATCTGAAGGCTTGTTGGAGGCCGGAGCCAAAGTCGCAGTGATTGGAGCACATTCCGACCGGGTGGAAAAAGCGTTGGAAAGACTTAGAACGACCGGGGAAGAAGTTTGCGGTTTTACTTGCAACGTGCTCGACATGGACAGTTTGCGGGAAGTGAAAGAAAAAGTGCTGGCCCAGTGGGGAAGGGTAGATATTCTGGTCAATGCAGCGGGAGGAAATATCCCGGGAGGTACGCTGACCGAAACGCAGCACGTGTTTGAGATGAAGGTGGAAGACTTGAACAAGGTGGTAGACCTGAACCTGAACGGTACGGTATATCCTTGCCTGGTGTTCGGGGAAGTTATGGCCGCACAGAAAAGCGGTAGTATTATCAATGTGTCTTCCATGGCATCTTATGAAGCCATTACCCGTGTGCCGGGCTATTCCATGGCCAAGAGTGCGGTAGAGAATTTCACCCGCTGGATGGCTCAGGAAATGGCCTTGAAGTTCAGTGAGAAGATTCGAGTGAATGCCATTGCTCCTGGTTTCTTTATCGGCAACCAGAATCGTGGCGTGCTGATAAATCCTGACGGTTCGCTGACGGAACGCAGCCGGAAAGTCATAGCCAAGACTCCGATGAGGCGTTTTGGTGACATCTCGGAACTGAATGGAGCCGTACAGTTCCTGTGCAGTGAGGCGGCCAGCTTCATTACGGGAGTTACTTTGCCCATCGACGGAGGATTCAGTTCATTCAGTGGAGTATAATTTAAGGGAACGGTAACGATGGAAAAGACTTGGAGATGGTTTGGTAAGAAAGACCGCATCACGCTTTCCATGCTTCGGCAGATTGGGGTGGAAGGCATTGTGACGGCGCTTCACGAGGTGCCCAACGGGGAGGTTTGGACCACAGAGGCGATTAATGACCTGAAAAACTATATTGAATCGTACGGCATGAGATGGTCAGTAGTTGAAAGCCTTCCGGTGTGCGAGGCTATCAAGTACGGCGGCCCTGAGCGTGATGCCTTGATAGAGAATTACAAAATCAGTCTGGCTAATTTGGGGAAATGTGGAGTGAAGACGGTGTGCTACAACTTTATGCCGGTCATCGACTGGATACGTACAGACCTGCATTATGCCTTGCCCGACGGAAGTTCTTCGCTTTATTTTAACCGGATACGTTTTGCCTATTTCGACTTGAAGATTTTGCAGCGTGAAGGAGCGGAACGTGATTATTCACCGGAAGAATTGCAGAAGGTGGAAGAACTGGACCGCCGTATTACCCCTGAGGAAAAAGCCGAACTGATAGATACGATTATTGTAAAAACGCAAGGGTTTATCGACGGTAACATTCAGGAGGGAGAACAATACCCCGTCCGTAAGTTCCGCGAACTGCTTGCATTATATAAAGGAATAGACCGCCAGAAGTTGAGGGAAAATCTGTGTGAATTCCTGAAAGCAGTGATGCCGGTGTGCGATGAGTATGGAGTCAATCTGTGCATTCATCCAGACGATCCTCCTTTCCAGGTGCTCGGCCTTCCGCGTATTGTCACCAGCGAAGAAGACATCGACTGGCTGTTGCATGCCGTGGATAATCCGCATAACGGACTGACTTTCTGTGCCGGTTCCTTGAGCTCCGGAAGTCAGAACGATACCCGTGAACTGGCCCGTCGTTTTGCCCGGAGAACCCACTTTGTCCATCTTCGCAGTACGGAAATATTGCCCGAAGGAGATTTCAGAGAGACATCACATCTGGCAGGAAGAGGGCATCTGCTGGAGTTAATCCGTATTTTTGAGAAAGAAAATTCCGGACTGCCCATGCGAGTAGACCATGGACGTACGATGCTGGGCGATGAAAAAGAAGGATACAATCCCGGTTACTCTTTCTACGGACGTATGTTTGCCCTGGCACAAGTGGAAGGTATGATGGCAGCAGTCCGTGATGAAATGACCAGCGGGATGATATAACTCAGGGCTGTTTTTGCGTGCGGTACTCTTTGGGAGAGATACCGGTATTTTTCTTGAAAAAACGGCTCAGGTAAGAAGAGTCCGGAAACTGGCAGAGGGAGGCTATTTCTGCAATGGATAAAGCCGGATTGTTGAGCAGGACTTTCAGTTCGGCAGTCAGCTGTTCGTTGATAAGCGCTTTCGGAGTCTTTCCGTTGGAGTAGGTTTCCGTAATTTCGTGCAGGTAACGCGGAGAGATGCAGAGCTTTCCGGCATAGAACGATACCTGATGCATTTGCGCGGCATGTTCGTGAATCAGGTGCATGAACTTGTGAAACAAGAGTTGCTTCCGGGTGTACGATTCGGCCACGGATACGTACGTGTCGGGGATGGAACTGAAAATCCACATCAGCATACCTTGCAGGAAATTCAGTTCCAGCCGTTCGCTGAATGCAGAAGGAGGCTGGGTAAAAAGCAGTTGTCCCATGTTCATCCATAGACTGATGTTTTTCCAGCTCTCTTCTTCGTGGTTGTATTGTGGAAACTCTCTCATGTAGTTGAAATACGTGGTATCGAGTGAAATGGCAGCCTGTAGAAAGAGCTTCTTGGGATAAAGCAGAAAGCGGACGTGAAAATCATCGGATGCCTCTATAAGTTGCATGATACTTCCTTCCCAGAAAATAAGTTCTGACATTTTGTGTAGGTGAAATTGCTGTGCGCCGGTGGAGAGAATACCTTCTCCGCTGGTGCATTGCAGTTGGATGCCACAGTCAAAATGAAGCAGGGAGGCTTTCAGAAAAGCCAGATTACCTTCATCATAATGGATGGCGGTGAGAGATGATAATAAGGAAATATCCATGTAAAGATAATTTTATGAAACAAAAATACGGTTTTTCTTCGAGAAAAAGATGAATTAGTTCCGATTTTGAAAAGTTTTGTGCGGTAAAAGGAAGGTGAAAACTTCGTTATAATGTCTAATTTTGCAGCGTTTTAAAGAAGGACATTATGACAAGAAGCAATTCTCAATTATTTATTCTCGTATTCTTAGGTATATTAACCGCATTTGGTCCGTTTGTGACTGATATGTATCTGCCTACTCTGCCTGCCATGACTGACTATTTCCATACCACTTCCTCACAGGTGCAGTTAGGATTGACGGCCAGCATGATAGGATTGGCTGTCGGGCAATTATTCTTTGGTCCGCTGAGTGACAAGTATGGTCGCCGGCTTCCTTTGATTGTGGCCATGTGTTTGTTTCTTTTGGCTACGTTGGGATGTCTCTACTCCCGGACTATCATGCAGTTTGTGGGCTGGAGAGTGGTTCAGGGAATAGCGGGTGCCGGAGGTATTGTGATTTCACGTTCCATCGCAGCCGACAAGTATTCCGGCAGGGAACTGGCAAAGATGCTGGCTATTATTGGCGCTATCAATGGAGTAGCTCCGGTGGCGGCTCCTGTGGCTGGAGGAGGAATGGCTGAAAGTGTAGGCTGGCACGGCATTTTCTGGGTATTGTTCGGATTAGGTATATTGTTGTTGCTTGGGAGTCTGCATTTTGCGGAGTCCCTGCCGGCTGTACGTCGCCAGAATGCACGTTGGTCAGATGTGTATAAGAGTTTTCTTACCGTCATTCACAACCGTCGGTATGTATGTTATATCCTTCAGTTTGGTTTTGCTCAGGGAGTGTTGTTTGCCAATATCGCTTCCTCTCCTTTTATTATGCAGGAGCATTATGGCTTTTCGCCTTTGATGTTCAGCATCTGCTTTGGAGCCAATGCCATAGCCATTGTCATTTCTGCGACCTCGGCTGTCAGGTTTGCCCATCCGGAACAAGCTTTATATAGGGGGAGTGTCGGAATGGTAATTGCTTCCTTCCTTCTGTGTGTGGCATTGTGTGCCGGTTGTAGTTTCTGGATTTATGAAGTGCTGCTTTTGGCGTTGCTTTCCATGTTAGGACTCACCTTTACCGCATCCAATACCTTGGCGATGGATAGTGAACGGGCGAATGCGGGTATGGCATCGGCTTTGCTGGGAGCATTGGGGTTTGCCTTTGGCGGTGTGGTTTCTCCACTTGTAGGGCTGGGAAATATTATGGTCTCTACCGGAATTCTGTTTTTTATTGGTTCTGTATGTGCGTTTGTTTGCACTCGCATAGCGCTTCGGCGAGCTTTTTCATTGGCACAATATTACCGTAAATGAGTTTGTGGTAATTTCCTGTTTTCATTTTGAGGGATAAAAAATACATGGTATTCCATGTTTTGATTAAGACCGTATTCTGATTTGAGTGTCGATAAAGTATAAATCACCGTCAATGCCATAAAGTACATTGTTGGGGACTACATCAAACACCTCCTATTTTGAATTATGATATTCGTCGTAATAGTCCATTTCAAAGCCTAATGCCTTATATAGGTAGCTATTTCATCTTCTGTAGCTTCTCGTTCAGCCAAAATGTAAGGTTGTATAAGAACTGCACAGAACTCTTGTTGGCTATTATAGGCGAAATCTATCATCTGATAAGGTACGTTACCAAATAACTTGTTGTGTGCATTTATGCGAATGAAGAAATTCTCCAAATCATCACCTGCGTATTCAAAATTATTCAGTTTAATAACGATATTATCTTTATTTCCTGTATAGACTTCGTTTTCTCCACCTTTACTAAGAAATTCAACATTTAGTTCAGAAAGAGAAATCCATAAATTGTTGGAATTGGTGAAGTCAATCAGCTCTTTTGTTTGCCCTCTCTTATAGCTCTCTGTTGGTTCAAGCGTTCCTGCTGTTTCCTTTTTTCTTCTAGCGATATAGGCTGCTTGCTCCAAAATGCTATTGATTGGCGAGTGCGTTCTATCCATTCTTTGTGAAATTCATTTATGTATTCCATAAATCTTATAATTATGAGTTTAAAACAAGATAGTTATTCCTTTTTTAACTTCCATGATTGGCACGACATTTTATTTCTTGGGACTTATAATCTGGATATTTCCTTGAAATGTAATAGCTCTATAAAAGAAAAACAACATAAGAGTTTTTAGGCTCAAATGCTGTTTTTGCTATTTTAATAGGGATTATTTTGATATGTTATAATCATTCATTACAAAGACATTGGGTATAATAGTATTTGATTGAATTTTGGCTTGTTCTCCTTTGATAGCAAGAAAAGCAAAACCAACAAAGGGTAAAAATGTCAATCCAAGTCCAACTCCAAGGCCGATGGCAAGCCCCTTCTTATTGTCACCTTCAGAATCAATATTTCCTTCCAAAGATATATTCTGTCCATCAACAGCTGTCGTTGAAACACATTTTACGTTAACATATCCAGCTTTTCCACAACCTCTTGCTTTTTTCTTTTCTATTTGAAGTTGTACAGGAGTTCCACGTTTGATTAATATGCTTCCTTCTGTGTCTTTTACATCGTTTTCAACGATTGCAGTTGGAGAACTCCCATTACTTTTGCTGTTTATGGAAGATGTAATCCTTACAGATAAAGATGTTCCTCTATTTAAAGGAGTTCCAGCAAAAATGCTTAAATTAAGCATTAAAAGTGCCATTACGCAAGACATTTGTTTAATCATAGAAGTTTAAATAATATGCTTTTCAATTCCCAGATAAAAGCAGATAAAAAATAAGGTGTGGGAACTATATTGCTTTATCCTACATTCAGGTCTTCGCACTACCTCTAGCATGGATAAAACAATAGCCCCACACCAGACAGTATATAGAAACCTTATAGGAATAAGGTTAGTATATATCAAGTGTGGGTGCTATTGCTATCATCTTCATGCTAGTTTTCAAAGTTGCGAAGTTTGAATGTAGAAGATAATTTCAATAACACCTTTCGTTAATTATGTCCTTTCAATTTACTAACACTATAGCTTACTGAAATTGTTGCAAATGTAACGAAAGATTTTGATATTCTGAATAAAATCTAAAACAAATGTAAATTTATATACTCAAAATTTATATGCCGATTTATATACGGCTATATCCTTGGTTATTTATAAACAGCTATCTCCATATGAATTAGAGGAGTTGAGAAAGCTCTAAAGTCTAAAAACTTATGGATTTAGTCTATTGCTATAAGGCTAAAATGCCAAACATATATAATCGGATTTTAGGTGTATCTGGACTGTAGGACAAATTTTGATTTGGATATATAGAACTAACCTTGTTCTTAATTTGTCCTACCTGTTGTTTAGAATTAATATGTTACAACATTCCTTCATCAGCAAAACAGTAGTATTTTAAAACTCTTATTCTCATTAGTTACGCTGCATCCCTAACTTGTTTTGTCAGTCTTATATTAATAATTTGGGTAAAGAAAATGCAACTAAGAAAAGTTATAAAAGAATGCTTGTTTTCATTCCATGAACTTAAAGAAGCGATGATTAGAGGGAATGAAGAAAAGGGAGACTATCTGAAGAAGGTGGCTTCTCTTTTTTCTTTTTCTCCTTTTGGGGTCAGGAGGATAAGGAATACATAACATCTGAAGGGTGGAATAAGAAATCTCCAAAGACTTCAAAAACCTTTAGACACTGTCACACAAGATAGCAATATCCTTTAGGTATTTATTTATATCTGCTGGGTCTTGGATAGGAAGTAATTTCTCTCCACCTCTGTACTTATCCAGTATCAGTTTGGCAATAGGGAGTAGGGGGATGCGTGATAGAACTCCTGTTTTTACCCTGCGTTTCTTAATCCAAATTCTACCTGTATTGTCCTTTTCAAAATGTTCTGGTGCTAAGGTTTTGATGTCAATGTAGCTCAATCCAGTGAAGCACCCAAAGAGGAACATATCCTTTGCTCTCTCCAGTCTGGGTAGGGGAGTGTCAAAGTTGATAATCTTTCTCAGTTCTTCTTCATCCAAGAAATCAATTTCTACAGGCTCACGTTCTATCTTATAAGTAATGAATGGATTGATAGCCATGTATGAGTTGGCTACTGCAAGATTGATAATCTTTTTAAGTAGCTTTAGGTGTTTGGTAGATGAATTTTGAGCCATTCCTTTATCTATTCTTAGGAATGTATGAAAAGACTGGATAAAGTTCAGGTTCAGTTCTCGTAAGTATAAATCCTCTCTTTTGTATTTCTGCTGAACAAACTCTTTAAGTAGTCTTACAGTGTAGACAGAAATCCAATAAGTAGCTTTAGAAACTCCATTTCCAACCAGCTTTTCCTGTTCTCTGTTATGTTCTTCAAAGACTTCAAACAGCGTTTTTTCTTTGAGTGATTCTACCTTATCGAAGTATGCGTCACGTAATAGTTCTGCTGTGATAATAAAACCTCTGTCTAATAATTCTGCTTCCTTCTGATAGAGTTTGGCTTTGATTGCTTTTAGATAATTGTTGAGGCTTTGAGCTTCTTCGTCTTTTCCTTTTACTTGTTGCTTGGTTTTATCCCAATTGCAGGATTTTACTCTTTTACCTGTAGAAAATGCACATCTTTCACCATTTACTGTGAGTACAATTTCTATTGATGCCGTACCATCTTTTCTAACTCTGCTCTCTCTTATGAAAAAGAGAATGGCGAATGAACTTCTTACCATAGTTTAATTATTTTAAATTAGACATTGGGAAGTCCTTTTAAATATGATATATCTTTCTGTGTATTAGGTAGATGAAGCGATTTTTGTGTGCAGTTTTGATAAAATATGAAATTGCACACAGATTGCACACAAAATATCCTCTTTTTAGCCCATTTTCAAGGATAATCAGCCACTTCTTAACCTTAGAAAAATAAGCTCAAATAAAGTGATATTCAGCTTCAATTTCAGTATCTACCTGCAACTATCTACAAAAAGAAAAAGCAAGTAAAAAGTAATAGGGAATTATCTTCTATCCATGAAGTACGGACAAAATAAAAATCCCCATAACTCATAGAGCTACAGGGATTTATTATCTTGATTAAGTATAGATTACTTATTCAAAGCAGTAGCAACGTCAACTGCACAAGCTACTGTACAACCTACCATCGGGTTGTTACCGATACCCAGGAATCCCATCATTTCTACGTGAGCAGGAACCGATGATGATCCCGCAAATTGCGCATCTGAGTGCATACGTCCCATAGTATCTGTCATACCGTAAGAAGCAGGACC
>UMEK01023051.1_pt1 | contig 9287 bp, 8 predicted proteins | sample 1964721 | NCBI WGS metagenome assembly UMEK01 (sample SAMEA4836017, study PRJEB28245) | human gut metagenome | biome: gut microbiome; material: fecal sample | place: Denmark | collected 2008 | reverse complement strand
CTCTTTCCCTTCGGACAGATATCCTATACGCGCAATCCCGACCTGATGGCAGCGGCGCGCAAGGGGCTCGAGATGCAGACAGGACAGAAGGGATGGGAAGACACCGAATGGAGCACGGCCAACATGCTTTGCTATTATGCCCGCATGAAAGACGCGCCGGCTGCCTACGGATGGCTGCAGAACCTGTTCAGAAAGTTCACCCGCGAGAACCTAATGACCGTGTCGCCGGCAGGAGTTGCCATGGCAGAGTACGACATATTCAGCTTCGACGCCACCGAGGCGAGCGTTGCCGGAATGTGCGAGATGCTGCTGCAGAGCTACGACGGCTTCATAGAGTTTCTGCCGGCATTGCCAAGCCAGTGGAGCACGGGCCATGTCAGCGGACTGTGTGCCGAGGGCGGACTCGTGGTGGACATGAGCTGGCGCGACGGCAAGATGACGTCGGCACGCATAAAGGCCACGGCCGACTGCACTTTCAGCGTGAAGGGCATAAGCGGCAAGATCAGGCTGAAGAAAGGAGAGGAAAAACTCATAAATTTCTGACCTGATAATATAATTTTATGAATTTTATATTGTTTAAACATGACGATATACGAAGTCTTTAGTCTTAAATATAATGTGTAGTGATTTTATATTAGCGGCATGTTCCTGCCGCGAACGAAAAAGAGGTTGGGGCCTTCGGGCCGTGTGGTTGCTATAAGAAAAAGTTTCTTTTGATGTTATTATAATCGCGAAAACGAAATGTGCATTTTTTCAAAACGAAATGTGCATTTTTTGTGTTTTTTTCGCGGTTTCCCAGCTCGTTCTTAATGGGCTTTTGAATGGCTTTTAAGCGGTGTTTAATCACTGTTTGAAAGCCTTTGTTTTCAACGTATTGCAAGCATAAAAAAGATTTGTTTTGCAGTGAAAATAATTGGCAAAACATTCTTGTTTCTCATATATTTTTCGTACCTTTGTATAGTAAATCAAAGCCTCTTTTGTGCTTCGTTTTATTCATGTTGCATCCATTTGGAACGGCAAAAGTTCGCAGCTTTCGTCGTTCCGCTTTTGGGTTGCTGCATCTTGTTTGTTCATGCTTGTGAAAGCCAAAACAAATGAGCTTACAGCTTTGCAATCATTATGTCTTTGTAGGCTGCAAAATCATTTATGTGACTGTTTTGCACGTACTTTTGTGCGTCTTTCAGCAGCTTGCTTCCAAAGCTCTGGTTTATCCAGTCGCAAAGCTCTATTATCTGGCTTTTGTCTGATGTGAACAAAACGTATTTTGTGTCGTCCAACAATGTAAGAACGTCCAAATAGTCTTTCAACTGCCAATATGTATCAGCTTTATATGCGCTGTATTCTGTCTGCAAATATGGAGGGTCAAGTAAGAACAGAGCCTTTTTGTTTGCCTTGTGAGCATTGAACAGTTCGCGATAATCGCAGTGTGTTACTTCCAGACCACTGAGATAATTTGCAACATTGTAGTCCGTCTTTACCATTCTGTTGTACATTGTCTGTTTGGTCAGCTCCTCATAACTTTGCGCCCAGTTTCCCGAAAACAAAAGAGAGCCAGAAAGCGTGATATAATCGACCGCATGTCTCTTCTCTTCCTCTGCACACAACTCCAGTATCTTTATTTTCGTTTCTGTGGGGACTTTTTTGTTGTCTGGTACATTTACCAGCAATGGCGCAATGGAACGCAACAGCGCGTTTGTATTGGCCGCATTTGCCAATCTTGTGTCGTAGTGGTCAAAATCGTTGTAAATCACGCGGCAATTTGGCAAGGTGTCTTTCGCTACACGTGAAAGCAGACCAGAGCCTCCGAAAAGGTCGACCACAGTATCAATGTCCTGAGTTTGCGCCAGAACTTCACGAAAACGCCTGACGTAATAACGTTTTGAACCTCTGAAAGGCAGAGGTGAGCTTGAAAATCGCTTAATCATTCAGCATAATGGAAAATTTTTATTATAAATGTTTTGAAATGTCTGATATTCAACGTACCTTTGTGGCAGGTTTGTTAGCTTCGGCGACGTGCAGAACCCTACCACAGGGTTTTAAGTCGATATGAAGAAGGGCTTCCCCTGGTTTGGGGAACTGAACAAAATTTTGATAATGTCCCTTTGCATCCTTGTTATTCTCCGTTGGTAGCGAAAAGCTCCCGATTATTTGGATAACAACTTAAAGATTTTGGACAAAACCACATTTCTACGCACGGCATACATTGAGTTACGACCGCAGGGACTTAAAAGAGGAACGCAAAGAGCGCACCTCTTTTTTTTATGCCTTATTCTATGGAAAACGCGCGGTAATACTTGTATTTATAGATATACACAGGACGATTGTTTTTATCAATCCCCTGCTGTATGCGTGTCCTCAGCCTGCGAAGGTGGTATTTTAATTTCAGAATGTTACCGCCGACTGCCACTGAGCCGTCTGCATTGTAGCTCACCACCTGAATGCCTATCTGTGTGTATGCGCTGTTTTGTGTGTGTGCGCTTTTCTTTACCGTTATGGCGTTGCGTACACCTGTCATGCGGTACACCTCGTTACCGCTTGCATCATCCGCCTTTTTCACTACAAAAGGACGGCACAGTCCACCCAGTTCTTTGTTCAGCATATCATGGTCGAGCTTTGTATTTGCCACAGAAATACATTTCGGTACATACCATGTGCCTGCTGTCGATGTGTTCAGCACCACACCTTTATAATGCACATACTGCCTCTTGGGAGCACGCTTGATGCGTTTGCCCCTGTTCTTGGTGTAAGCCTTTCCGCCGCCAGTACTGCGCCAGCGTGAACGGCGTTTTTTGCGCAGCATGATGATTTTGCACCCCTCTGGCAGTTTGCCGTGCCTGATATACACCGTTCCAGCCACGATTTTACATTCGAGGTTCAAGTTTTCGCCCTCCAGTTTCCAGCCGCTGCCGCCTATCCATGTGCTGCCGTTGTAGTAGCGCGTGTATTTCCTGCCGTCTGGCAGATAGACGGTTTGCCGCACGCTCTTGGCCGTACCCGTTGGCAGGACTTCCACACCATAGTTTGTACTATCGCCCACTTTAACGGATTTGGTGCAGCTCACGACGCAAGGCGTGGTCAGTGCGTCCAGTTGTGACTGTGTTACCCCCTCCTTGCTCAAAAGCGGCATTTTCTCCGCCAGAATATCTTGCAGGTAGTTAAGCACGGTCTGCGGCATTTGCTTGATTTTCTCGCCGAGCGTCTGGTTGCTCTCCAGCACAGCAAACTTGCTGTATTCGTAGGACTCACCGCTGGCAGAGGAAGAAAGTGCAGCAATGCGGTATGTACGCGCTTCGGTGTATGTCTCACCGTCTGCCTTAATGTCGGTTTTCTTGGTTGTTACATTTACATACCTGATATTGGCCGACGGTATGGGTTTCGCCGCCAGCGTGAGGACTTCGCCGTTGATAAACGCCAGCCCCGTGTTCGTGCCGTCGGGTTGGCGTAGAATGTACTTGCTGCCGCCGATATATCCCAACAGCTGCAATATCATTACCTGCTGCTGTATAAAGTCCAGCGTCTGCGTGGAAAGTGGATATTTGCCCTGTCCACCCGATGCGGTGGTGGTGCTTGTATAATTTGCTTTTTGCATAGTTGTTACATTTAACTGATAGGCATATAAATTGCCCTTTTTGATATGAGCTTGTATTTATCGACCAAAGCCGCTATTTCGGTGAGGCTCGTGTCGTAGAGGTCTGAGGGTACAGCCACAAGAAAACTGTTTTGCTGTGCCGTCAGTTTTTCCTCGTTGGTAAGCACTGGAACGGCTGTGTGGTCGTCCTGATACTCGCCCTTGTCATTGTATTGGTTTTCTGGTGCTGCCAGCGCAATGCGCGTGCCTGTCTCCGTAATGGCATACAGCCATTCCCCGTCGCGCTCTATTGTTCGTATGTCGAACTTTACCCCCGTGGGGCTTTTGAAAGCGTCATTGAGCACGGCACGCAAATAACACACTTGCCCGTTGTGGGTCAGTCTGTATGTATGTGCGGCGCGTGCTTCCGCAAACTGGTCGTAAACCGCTTGCAGACCGACAAGAGCAGCGCGAAGCAGTCCGAAGATGAGAGGCTGGCGGTAGAACGTGGGCAGAAGCTGCAACACAAACCGCTTTAAGTCGATTTCAAACATTATTCTACTGCTTTATATTCCTCATATATGACATTGGCCGTGCCGCCGACTATCTCATAATAACCGCTATACGGTCGGTTATAGCCTACGACGGTGGTATAGTTGCTTGCATTGCGCGCCTTGGCCTGTACACCTCCGCTTGCACTGTTGATGTCCACCACCACGACCGCAGGTATCGCCTTAATGGCTTCCAGCAGGTCGGTATTTCGATAAATGCCGTTAAATGGCAAATTGGTGATTACAGACCGCACCGCCTCGTCCACTGGTTTTGAGCCGTCTGGCAGTTCGCCGCGCTCGTTCATCAGCGTTGGGTCGTAGTAAACTTTCAAGTTAATGCGGATAAGGTCGGCCTCCTCATTGCGAAGCTGCACGCTTACCCCTGCGTCCTTTATCTCGTTCACATAGTGCTTCAGGGCTGCAAACTGGCTTTTGTTAAGCAGGCACGGCTTGCCGTCGTCTGTCCGTCCTGCCACCTTGATGTAAACGGTCGTTTCGTCTTCTGTGGCCACTGCATACTTCACGACCTGAGCCGTGTCGATGTCTGTTTCGCTCATGCTGCTGCTGTCGTAGCGGTCGGTGTTCTCCAGAAGTCTGTACCCGTACATGAAAGCCTTTACTTTGTTCACATACCAGCGTAGCGTATGAGGTTCGAGCTGTTCGATGCGGCTGTCCACCTCTGCGGCGTGCTTGTCGAAAAGTACCTCGACCGCCCATACCGCGCAGGCGAAGACATAGAAAAGCACGTTTTCAATGCTTACACTGCTGAACTGCTGGTCGAATGTCTTGCGCGTGTCCAGACCGTAGGCCGTAACGACGGCGCGTTCCTTTGCGAACGCTGCCGTCATTCCATTTTTGATGTCCGAAATACTTCGAGCCATAAGCGCAGCCTTTTAGAGTTCACGGGCGATAAGCTCGTCGATCATGGTCTTTACAGTGCGGCGGTTTTCCTCAAAGGCTTTGAGTTCTTCCGCGTGCTGGTCGGTGTCGGTGCCGTTGGCGAGGATGGCAATCTGGCTGTCGATGTCATATTCCGTACCGATTAGCCCCGCCACGAACTTGGCGCGGCGGTTGTCGTCGTTTACGCCTTTTGCCTCTACCATGGTGCCACCGTCAGGGTGGCTGCCCGTATAGGAGAAGCCCTGCACGCTCTCGCCCGTTTCCTCGTTCTTCACTTCTGCCTTCTCCTCATTGAGGTAAAGCAGGTAATGCTCATTGTCGAACTTTACGAAATTCTTTCTTTCAATGTAACTAACTGTGTGCATAACTCTGTTTATTGGTCGGGGTCGACGATGCTGTAAAAGCATCTCTTACCGTCGCTCCCGATGGGTTGCTTGATAATCTTTGCAGCCACGGGTTCGGTAAGTTCCACACCGTCAAACTGACGCATAAGGGCTTTTGACCCTGTAAAGGTGATATGTTTCACCCACCCCATTACGGGGTTGCCGTCGTCGTCCACAATCTTGCCAGAATTGTCTTCCAGCTGTTCGTAAATCTCGTACTGAATGGTTAGCATTTCACCGTCATACTTCGACTTGGAAATGTCGTAGCCAGTCAGATGGATTTCACGGTTGAGAATTGTGTCGATGTGGTACTTGCCGCCTGTGAGCTTTCCCTGTTTTGGTTTGATGTCGCTGAATTTTTTCATACCTAAAGTTTTTATTAAATGTTTACTGTCACAATGTACCATAAAGCCGAGCCGCGAGGCGACTTTTAGGCGTATCTGGTCATTGACCATGCCGCGCTTCCTTAACCGCGCCACTTCCCTGCATAACGCTTTTTTGTTGCGCTTGCGGGCGAGGCAGTGGTCATGGTAGGTGACATAGCCGATAAAGTCGATGCCACGGCTTTCCACGGGAAAGATTTGGTAGTTTCCTTTCAGCGTCAGTTGTCTGTCATTGTTCAAATAGTCATTAAAATAGACTAAAACACTGCTTAAAAACTGTTTGCTGTCCGAAAGAACCACGATGTCGTCAGCGTAGCGGTAATAATACCGCACGCCCACGAACTCCTTCACGAGGTGGTCGAGTTCCGACAAATAAAGGTTTGCGAAATATTGGGAAATGTAATTACCGATGGGTACGCCGTCCGCACTTTCGATGATGTCGTCCAGCAGCCACAGCACTGATGGGTCTTTGATTTTCTTTCGTACAACCATTTTCAGTGTGTCGTGGTTTATGGACGGATAGAACTTGCGCACGTCTATTTTTAGGCAGTAGCGCGTCCCGTCGGGGTCTTTGCGTAGGTCTGCACGCAGTCTGTGCAGAAGCGAGTGGATGCCGCGCCCTCTTATGCAGGCGTATGTGTCATTGGTGAAGGTCGGAGTCCATAATGGCTCTAATATCTGCAATATAGCCCACTGTACCACACGGTCGCGGTACGGTAGCTTGTAGATTTCGCGCTTTTTAGGCTCGTACTTTATAAAAATCTCATACGCCGAGGTCGTGTAGGTTCGGGTTTTTAGTTCCGTCTGCAATACTTGCAGGTTCTGAGCCAGATTTTTCTCGAACTCCACCACCTCATCACGCTGCCTTTTGCCCTGCCCTGCATTGTGGGCTGCCAGCAAAAGGTTGGGCATTGAGCAAATTTGCTCAAACAAATAGCCTTTTCTTTTCATTACGGGTCATTGTTTCTTTGGGTCTGCGGGTCTGTCGGGTCTGTCTGCTTTGCATAGTCGGGAATGGTCGAAACGGCGAAAGCCGCCCTACTGATACCCTTTTTGTCTTGCTATCTTTTGCCAAGAGGCAAGGTTCATTTCTCTTTTGTCGCCATTTCTGGTTTATATCTTGCAAAGTATAGGGGCGACGAGTAGTTCGCATTCGCATTCGTAGCCGAGTTGTTCGAATTCGTGTAGAACGCACCTGCGTTCGTGCCATTGTTCGCGTTACCACCAGCCGCGCGGACACGAAGACCACTGCGAGAAAAATGCAACCTGTCGTTATATCTTACGACGGTGCAAAATTAACCATTTTTCAGCAAGAAAACGCCTGTTTCCCAATATATTTCGACCGCCTTACGGCGGTAGTTTTAGGCTACGCGCCGTAACATTCTTTACTTTCGGTATTCAAAATTTCAAAGAGCGACTTTCATATTCTCGTTTTCGGGGCTTCGCCCGTGTCCGTTCTCGTTTTACGCTGCCTGCTCAATGATTGGGTCTTCCTCAAAATAGCAGAGGGGCGACGAGTAGAGCGCACCCGCAGACGCAGCCGAGTAGTGCGAATGCGTGCAGAACGCACCCGCGCCCGTGCCACCGAACGCGCTACCACCAGCCGCGCGGACACGAAGACCTTTAGAGGTCTTGGCGTTGGTGTAGAAATAGTCGGGGTAATTGTTAGTAGGACTGCCGCCCACCTCAGTAGGCATACAGCAAAGCCCCTGATAACTTACGCGCTTGATGTAACCCTCTGTCTGTGGACATTCCGCCACCTTGATTTTGTCGTTTACGGTCGATGGGTCGAAAGCTGCAAACATTGAACGCGAAACGTACACTTCGCTCTTTTCTTCCCCTGCGTCCATTATCAGCCCGCGCGTCCACCGAAACAAGTGGCCATAGCCTGCAAACATAAGACCGAAGAAGCAAGGCACCTTGAAAGCCTTGTATGTGCCGCCACTTGCGTCGGGCAGGTTATAGTCCACCAGACAAACGCCGTCGCCTGCCTCCAGCCCCACGCTGGTAGGAATTACGGGGTAATATCCGTTATAGTTACCCCAGTCTGGCATGTCCGTCACACCTGTACCAAAGCCGCCCTGATAAAGGCCGTTTGCGTCTTTCTCTGCATTAAACGCTGCCTGACTGTTCTGCGTTCCCATGATTACCTCAAAGAGGAACTGCACCACGAACTGAGCCACAAACCAGTTTGCCTCCCAGCCCTCGCCGCGTTTACGGGCGTATGTGCCGAAGTTCGTTGTGCTGATGTTCGTTGCCGCCATGCCCAGCATGGTGAGCTGTGCAGCGTCCTCCGCAGGTGCTTTGGTGTAGCTGGCTGCTTTCAGTGCCGAGCCACTGCCGCCACGGAAACGCTCAGCGTTGCTAATCACGCTGCAAAGCATTTGGTTTGTTCTGTCCATAACGCCCGCACCAACCCAGCTTGTGCCGCCTGCGGGTATGCGGATGCTTACACCATTGCCAACGGGTCTATTGAATGTGATGCACTTCACCAGCGCACCGCCCTCATAGAATATATTGGCGAAGAAGCCGTTCCAGCACCACATGCACTGACCCTGCGAACCGTCGAGGGCGGCGGGGCTGCCGTCGTCATACTTTGTGGTGTCCGTCGGGTCGAGTTTGCGCTTCTTGCGGTCGTCTGTCACGAGGTAGCGGCCAAGTCCCAACTTTGCGGGCAGGTCACGCAATGCCTGAAGGCTGCCGTAGTGGCCTGCCGCCGTAGGTGTGGCGTTAGACGTGTTCCAATAGCGGCCAGCTACGGGGTTGCCTGCCTGTTCCACAGCTTCGGCCAGCTCCATGCTGTGCGTTTCGCCTGTCTCGTCCATTACTTCGATGCGCATGTCCTTTAGCGCGCCCTTTGCAGCGTCCAGTTCATTGATACGCTTGCCGTTCTGAAAGGCTGCCAGCATAGCCACCACGCCTTTTTCCTGTTCTGCTGTTAATGCCATAAATTCGTATATATATTATGTTAAACGTATGTTGCCGTCCTGGTCAAGTCTTATGCCGCCGCTGGTCAGTCTGATGCGGGGCGGCACGACTTCAACCCTGATGGTCTTGTAGTATTTTGTCCCCTGTGTAGGGATAACATGCACGCGGGTGATACCCGTCTCACGCGCTTGTATCTCTCCGTCTGGCTCAATTTCTACGCTCTGCCCGTCTGTCTGATAGATGACGTTCTGAGCGCAGCCGTCGGGTTTTACTTTTGGCTTGATATACTGCCGTACAGGATTGCCCAGCGTCACGGTGTCGGGTGCTTCCACCTTTAGGCCGTTCGGCACGCCCTGCACAACCTGCTCCGCCCTTGCTATGGCAAGCTCCATTTCCGCGCGTGTCGCCTCCAGCCTTTCTGCGGCTGTCGCGGCCTGCTGTCCTGCCGTGTTGGCGTAGGTCGTGGCTGTCTTGCTCGCGTCGGTCGCGTCGATGCTCTCAGCTGTGGCAGTCTTTGCCTTTGCGGTGGCCGCGTCTGCGTCTGTAGCCGCCTGCTTTGCCTTTGCGGTGGCCT
>UMEK01050171.1_pt1 | contig 9425 bp, 6 predicted proteins | sample 1964721 | NCBI WGS metagenome assembly UMEK01 (sample SAMEA4836017, study PRJEB28245) | human gut metagenome | biome: gut microbiome; material: fecal sample | place: Denmark | collected 2008 | reverse complement strand
TCTGATTCTTCATCCTGCACGGTTTCCTTCTTACATTCCGGTTCTTCGTCCTGCGCTAATCCCTTCTTACATTCCGTTTCTTCGTCCTGCGCTAATCCCTTCTTACATTCCGGTTCTTCGCCCTGCACGGAATCTTCTTCCATCTTCCACATTTCCATCCTGCAGACGTTTACTACATCGTCATTCCAGACTGCCGCATACCAGTGTCCATTTACGTCCTTTAATATAATTCCGTTGACAAGATTATAATTTTCTTTCTTACCGACATCCTCCGGTGTATAGCATAGCTGCCAGTTCACCGCCGGGCCGGGAACCTCTGTCACTCCCTGCGGGATTCCAATACATTTATCTTCTGTATTCCAGAACAGATACGCCCTAAGTCCCTGCGCATTTTCTTCCATCCGGAATCCTTTTCCGTGCACATGGATCACGCACTGATCCACATCCTGTTCTACTTTTACGAAGCCTACATTCCGCATCTTTTTCTCTTGTTCGTATTCATACAGATATCGAATAAACCGTCTCAAAATATCCTCTCCTGTTTCCGGCTATTTATCACAATCTATTCTGAAATATTTTCTTTTATGCCATAATCGCATTCAATTCCTGATACAGCCTCTTCGCATAGCTGTCTGTCATACCACAGATATAATCCGTAACTAGCAGAAGTCTCAGATAAAGACGATAAACCTCTGATTTTTCTTCTGCATGATAACGATATGCTTTTTTATAATTATTGGAAATAAATGAAATCAGTCTTTCTTCTATTGAGTTCAGTTTCTGCGTTGGATCATCATATTTTATTGCTGCACCGACAAACCTGTCCAGCAGATTATCCAGCATCACTGCCTCTTTCACTTCCATACGATAGATCGTCTCTGTTTTAAATACACATTTGCACGCTATCTCTCCAAGCAGTTTTACCAATCCTTCAGCCAAAGTACCTGCAAACAGATCTTTTTTATACGTGCCTTCCATAATCTCTTCATAATGAGAAGTAAATCCGGAAGTTGCGCAGCCAATCAAAAATCCCTGTGCTTTTACGATCCAGTTCTTCACTGCATAATCACCGGGATCATCTACCCCGTTCTTCTTTGCACGGTCGTATAATTCTACCAGTTTATCTGCCGGGCAGAACCAGTTCTGATCTTTCTCTTCTGGGTCTGCATACTTTTTCTCCCTGTTCTGTAGTTTTCTGAGTTCATCTCTGAGACTATGATATGTAAGAAATCTTTTTACAAATGCATCTTCAATATCTGCGGTCTTATATGCAATATCATCTGCTGCCTCAAGTATAAAGGTAAGTGGATGTCTGTGATTTCCCGCACCCGTCTCTGATACAATATCCTCGAACAGTTCCCGGTCTGCATAATAATAGCCCATCTTCTTCTCTCTGATATCTCCTGATTCCGGATGGATCTTTGTAGATGCTACCGGATATTTTATAATTGTATTCAAAAGCGCATACGTCAGATTCATTCCATTTTCATCTACCAGAAAATGTAATTTGCTGACCAGCCTAAGTGCCTGTGCATTTCCTTCAAAATGATAAAAATCCTCCCTCATCTGAGGTTCGAGCAGCTCCTCAAGTGACGTTCCATGATATGTCAGAAGCGGAAGATTTCTTTCAAACCATTCCCTGATCGCCGCTTCTCCATAATGACCAAACGGTGGATTGCCGATATCATGAATCAGTCCTGCACACTGAAGAATATTGCAGATATCCTCTTTCATCTGTACAGTGAAACTGGAATCTTTCTTGTGTACCAATATGCTTTCTCCTATATTCTGACCCAGAGATTTTGCCAGCGAAGAGACTTCCATGGAATGGGTCAGTCTCGTACGGATAAAATCACTTTTATCCAGTGGAAATACCTGTGTCTTATCCTGAAGTCGCCTAAATGACGCACTGCCGATGATTCTGTGATAATCTTTTTCGAATTCACTTCTAAGGTCTGCATCACCATATTTTTGACTCTTGTATCTGTTCTGTCTTTGACGTTTTGTTGATAAAAGCCTTGTCCATTCCATTTTCTGCTCCTCCTTCATATTTTAATCTACAAAATTTGCCACCGGAAGTTCCTGTAGGCGGCAGCTTCTCTTGCATCCCCTTGTACAAAAAGTGTCCAGCCGGAGATCCGGCTGAACACCTTATTCATAACATTTTCTTTCTATGTTCATTCAACACTAATCCAGATAGATCGGCGGCTCATAATCTTTTCCGAGAAGTGCCTTTTTACGTTCCTGATATCCAAGGAATGCCCACTCCGTCATATCTGTCCACTGATGTTTTCCTCTGTCATATACCTGTACATAGCCGATTCTCTTCGGATGCATTCTTACGCTGTTTGATTCATATTCATGTCCTGTGTAAGGATTAAGTTCACCTTTACTGAGATCCTCTTCATCAGATGTGAATAAGTCTTCTTCATTTTCCTGCGCATACCGGCTCTGATATCCGTTATTCTCATAACCGGAGGTCTCATCAGCTGCTGCATATGTTTCCTCCTGTTCCGGTTCCTCCGGCATAAATTCTTCTGCAAGTTTCTCTGACTCACCGTCTCCCGAATAATCAAACTCATGATACTGGATTTCCGGCTTTTCTTCTTTTGCCGGTTCTTCATGCGCTGATTCTTCTTCATGCTTTTTACGTATTCCGAAGAGCGCTCTCCATCCATGCGCTTTCTTCTCCGGTTCAACTTTCTTCGGCTCCGGTTTTTCCGGTTCCTCTGGCTCTTCTACTTCCGGTTCTGACTCATGAGCTGACTCCTCTGTATATTTCGGTTCCGACTCATAAGCCGGCTCCTCTGTATATTCCAGCTCACTTTCATAGGCTGGTTCTTCTGCATATTCCGGCTCTGCTTCATACACTAGTTCTTCTGCATACTCTGGCTCTGCTTCATACGCCGATTCTTCTGCGTATTCTGGCTCTGCTTCATACGCCGATTCTTCTGCGTATTCTGGCTCTGCTTCATACACCGGTTCTTCTGCATATTCTGGCTCTGCTTCATACACTGGTTCTTCTGCATATTCCGATTCTGACTCATACACCGGCTCGTCTTCATATACAGGTTTCTCAGCATGCTCCTCTACACCCGCTGCAGGTTCTTCTTCACTTACAGTCACCGACTCTTCTGCTTCCAGTGTCACAGCTTCCGAACTTCCGGTTTCTTCCACCGGCTCCTGTATCTCTTCTTCCTGCTCTTCTATTTCTGTGGCAGGTTCTGCTGTCGCTTCTTTCTCTCTTACAAAATCAAATATTGTTTCCTGAACATATTCCGGATCTGGCTCTACAACCTTTTTAGACTTCTTCTTTTTCTTCTTTTCTATTGCATCTAATTCTTTATGAATATCTACAAGCTCACCTATCGTAATATCTCTTTCTTCTGCTTTGGCAGGTGTTTTCTTCTTTTCAGGCTCTATAATTTTCTGGGCCTTTGAAGGCTTCTCTTCATGCTCCTCATGTTCTTCTAATATATCCAGATAAAACGGACACTCAAGAATCTTTGCGATCATTCGCATATCCTGCTCCTGGAAATTATCTCTGCCAAGACGCTGGGTCAGATTCTGACGCGACATCTTCTTTCCTGTCTGTTTTTCTATCTTCTCTGCAAGTTCTTTGATCGTCATCCCTTTACGGCTCAGAATGATCTTGACCTGTTCTCCAAACGTTAATTCCAACATTCTTTTCCTCCTTATTATTCTTACTCTCCCATACTCTCCTCGTGTGCTTTTTTATGGTTTTGTAAACATTTTTCTATCTTGATAAATCTTTATTTTTCCCTTTTATATTCTAACAAATCACAGAAAACACGTCAACTCTGCTTACGTTACATTTCCCCGAAAATAAAGGCTAAAAATGAAGTTTTTCATTCAGTTTTTTAACGGTCTTTTCATCCATTTTGACTATTTTTCTATCATAAGAAATGATTCCATTTACCTCTTCTTCTATATCCGATAATTGTGTGTAAACAGTTGCACTTAATCCACGGCTGATATTCGGAATAATGAGCTTTTTTATCAATTTCTCATAGCCCGCCGTAAGTTCTCTTTTTCTCTTGAACTTTTTATAACCGTAGACCTTTTTCTCGTACATACTATGCTTCGGGATCTGCAGCGAATACCCGCCAAACTCAGTAAGTGCCGTTACCCTCTTTTCCGGTGTTACATGCAAAGGGAAGAAATAATCATGGATGCTTCGTATATCCCCGCACCCCTGATCAAACCAGCCACTCGCAGAATCTGTCAGCCTGTAAGGATCTTCTGCCCTTACTATATCTGTCATCTTCTTCGTCTGAAACTGTCCCCATCCTTCATTAAAAATAACCCATGTAACAATGGATGGATGATCATAAAGCAATCGAACCGTCTCCTTCATCTCTTTTTCAAACTGTCTCTGCCCGGCCGGATCCTGACGTCCCATCAGATGAATCCTGGTATCTTTTGCCCGGATATGCATTCCCTCCATGGCCGTCGCCATATACGTTACATACCAGCTCTTATAATCCCGTCCTCCGTTCACCATATCCTGCCAGACCAGCATACCGATACGGTCGCAGTGATAATACCATCTCTGCGGTTCTATCTTAATATGCTTGCGGATCATATTGAACCCCAGGTCCTTCATCTTCTGGATATCATAGATCATCGCTTCATCACACGGCGGTGTGTATAGACCATCCGGCCAATATCCCTGATCCAGTACTCCCTTTTCAAAATACGGCTCATTGTTCAAAAATATCCTCGCTATTCCCTCTTTGTCATTTTTAACTTCTACCTTACGCATGGCAAAGTAACTTTCTACCGAATCCTCTCCCATCCTCACATGAAGATCATACAGAAATGGATCTTCCGGACTCCAGCTTCTCATATGTGGTATCATGATCACACACGGCTTTCCCGTCTTTCCGGATGCTTTCACCGGCCACATCTTTCTTGCCGTTATCGTAACTTCGTAATCAATATCTTTTATGCCATGTTCTTCTTCCATCTGGATCATTATAGAAGACTGGTCATAAAGAGGTGTGATCTTAAGATGTCCGATATAACACTCTGGAACTTTTTCAATCCATACGGTCTGCCAGATTCCACTCTGTGCCGTATAGAACATCCCTCCGTTTTTAAGTTTCTGTTTTCCTCTGCTATAATAACAAGTCTCCGAATAATCTCTTACTTTTACGGTCAACAGATTCTTTTCTTCTTTTAATGCTTCCGTAATATCATATGAAAATGGAAGATAGCCTCCCACATGCTTTCCCTGTTTCTTTCCATTTATATATACGACCGCACACTGATCTACCGCTCCAAAATGAAGGATCCATCTGCTTCCCTTCTCCGGCTTTACTTCATCCGGAAGCCTTCTCTTATACCATAGATATTCTTCTGGTTTTAACTGTCTGTTTACCCCCGACAATACAGCTTCCGGCGAAAACGGAACCAGGATATCCCCATCCATTTTCTTTGGAAATCCTTTTGTTTCTCTTATTGCATATTTCCATATTCCGTTCAGATTTACATAGCTTTTTCTGCGCATGAGCGGTCTTGGGTACTCCCCTAGTACATTCTTTTCATTTATATTGTCTGCCCATTTTGTCATTAACTGTTTCATGTTCATACACCCCTTTATTAAGCAAGTCTGACTTCGTGTAATCTCCCCTCGATCTCATTATCTGTCGTAATTACCGCGACCCTTGCGTCCCCCTGCTCCAGTTCGTACTCCCTGCACAGATATTTCTCCGGATATTCCTCAGGCTGCTTTTTCAGATATGGTATGCCGTCCTGTCCCCAGGCAAATTCATATGTGCGCATGTCCAGGCCCATTCCTCTTCTGGTTGCTTTCATAAAGCTTTCTTTTAATACCCAGAAGCGGTAAAACCACTCCGCCTGTTCTTTTTCATCCTTCCCATTGCGGATGATCTCACATTCTTCCCGGCAAAAATACCGTTCTGCCACCGGCATCCGCAGCTTTCCCTTCATCTCCACATCACAGCCTGTCTGAACATCTCCACGGTCACTACAGGCACACAATACATATTTTCCCGAATGTGACAGATTGAAAACTGCCGATTCCGGAAGTCTCAGAACCTTCTTCATCTTTTCCCACAATATCCAGGCACCGACACTCCTTGCTTTGTCATCCACATTTTTAAGTTTATCCGCTTTATCTTTTCTCCACTCAGGCACTTTATCATAATATGCCTGATACGTCTCTTCTATTAGTAATGGTGTAATATCTGCTGCCCAAACACTTACCATTTTCCCACTCCTTTTTTACTATACAATTTTAGTCTAACACACTTTTTTAAAAATGAAAGAATTTATCGAATAAAAGTGTTGACAATCAAATCCCATTGCGTTAATATATCATTAGTTTTACACTTTAAGTAATTAAAGTTTTGCAGTGCGAATATTTTACAGTGCGACTATACTAGACTCACACGGGAAAAGAAATATCACACAGGCACAATTATCATACATGTTGGAGGATATTTATTATGATTATCGTATTAAAACCACGCACTACAAAAGATGATGTTTCTCGTGTCGAGAACATGGTCAAAAAGAGAGGACTTAACACACACGTTGTACAGGGCGAAGAGATGACAGTTATCGGTTGTATCGGTGACACAGCCAAAGTCGATTCCAAATTATTCGAAATTGATTCTGCAGTCGATAAAGTTATGCATGTACAGGAGCCATACAAATTAGCCAACCGTGCATTCCATCCGGAAGATTCCATCATCGATGTATCCGGTGTAAAAGTTGGCGGCGACAACCTGGCAATGATCGCCGGTCCTTGTTCCGTAGAATCTTACGAACAGGTACTTGAAATCGCCCAGGCTGCAAAAGCTTCCGGAGCCAACTTACTCCGCGGAGGTGCATTCAAGCCAAGAACAAGTCCTTATTCATTCCAGGGGCTCGGACTGGAAGGACTCGACATCTTAACAGCTGTAAAAGAAGCAACAGGACTTCCGATCGTAACCGAACTGATGTCAGACAAATACCTCGATATCTTTAACGAGAAAGTAGATCTTATCCAGATCGGTGCACGTAACATGCAGAACTTCGATCTGTTAAAAGAATTAGGACAACTTGACCGTCCAATCCTTTTAAAGAGAGGTCTGAACGCAACTTACGAAGAATGGATCATGTCAGCAGAATACATCATGGCATCCGGTAATGAAAATGTCATCCTCTGCGAACGCGGAATCCGTACTTTCGAAAGCTATACAAGAAATACTCTGGATCTTCAGAGTATCCCGGTACTTCGTAAACTGACACATCTTCCGATCATCGTTGACCCAAGTCATGCGGGCGGTAAATGGTGGTTAGTAGATTCTATGGCAATGGCCGCTGTAGCAGCAGGAGCCGACGGACTGATGATAGAAGTACACAATGATCCGGAATCCGCACTCTGCGACGGAGCTCAGTCATTAAAACCTAAGAAATACGACGAATTGATCAAAAAGGTTTCACAGATTGCAGGTGTTGTCGGCAAGACGATCTAATGCAGATAACCTGCCACTGGCAGTTCCTTACGAACGCATGGCGGTTCAGACAAAAACCTTACAGGAGTATATATTATGAAACTTACAGTTAATCTGGAAAAAGACAGTTATCCTATCTATATTGAAAATAACATATTATCCCAGGCCGGAGATTACATCCGAAAGATCTACCACGGAAAACGCATTATGATCATTTCCGATGACAATGTATTTCCGTTATATGGTGACCGGCTGATCCATACATTGGACTCCACTTACGAATGTCACCATCTGGTACTTCCTCACGGTGAATCAACCAAGGATTTCCAGACACTTCCGACTGTCTACAAGGCAATGCTGGAGGCAAAGATTTCCCGTAGTGATCTGGTCATCGCTCTTGGCGGCGGTGTCATCGGTGATCTTGCAGGATTTGCCGCTTCCAGTTATCTAAGAGGTGTAAGACTGGTACAGATCCCAACTTCACTGTTGGCGCAGGTTGATTCTTCTGTCGGTGGAAAAGTCGCAGTAGACCTTCCGGAAGGCAAGAATCTAGTCGGCGCATTCTATCAGCCTTCACTGGTGCTGATCGATCCACTGGTACTTAACACATTGAAGGAACGATTTATCAGCGATGGTATGGGAGAGGTTATCAAATACGGCTGCATCAAAGATGCGGATTTATTTAGTACCTTGGAATCACACAGTTCTTTTGAAGATTTAAAAGAAGAACTGCCTGCCATCATCACACGCTGTGTAGATATCAAACGAATGGTTGTAGAAAATGATCAGTTTGACACAGGTGAGCGTATGTTACTGAATTTCGGACATACACTGGCTCACACCATTGAACAACATTTCCATTATCAGCGGGAAAGTCATGGCGAAGCCGTTGCCATCGGCATGTATCAGATCACCAGGATTGCCGAAGAAAAAGGATTAACACCAAAAGGAACTGCAGAACGTATCCAGAAGGTTTTAAAGACCTACGGACTTCCTTTTGAATGCGGTCTCACTCTTGGGACATTAACCGAAGCGATTGCCTTAGATAAGAAGAATCTGAACGGTAATCTCAACGTCATACTACTTCATGAAATCGGTGACAGCTACATCGAAGCTACAGACATTCAGTTCTTTGCTGAAACAGCAAGGCTTGTATAAATAACAACAATTCTACGGACCGGCCTTATATGGCACTTCGTAATCAGAAAATAATGAATGTAATTTTGGAGGATATATATCATGGGTAAATTAGAAGGAAAAATCGCAATTGTAACAGGATCAGGAAAGGGAATCGGACGTGACGCAGCACTTGCTATCGCTGCTGAAGGTGCCACTGTCGTAACAGTAGCAAGAACACAGTCTGATCTTGATGAAACAGTAAAAATGATCGAAGATGCCGGCGGAACAGCAATCTCACTTTCCAGAGACCTTACAGACGGAGAACAGGTTGCCGACATGGTCAAAACTGTTGTTGATAAATACGGAAGAATTGATATTCTCGTTAACAATGCAGGCGGATACCCAAAAGAGATCTACAAAAATATCGAACATCAGGCAATTAAGATCTGGGAATGGTCAGAAGAACAGTGGGATCAGATCATCAAAACAAACTTGAGAATCCCATTCCTTGTAACTAAAAATGTTGTACCTGTAATGATAAAACAAGGAAAAGGAGATATCGTAAATGTATCTTCAAGAATGGGTCGTATTGCATCTCAGATGGGTGCATACGCTGTTGCAAAAGGCGGTATCGTAACCATGACCAAGACAACTGCTATCCAGACCAAAGAATACGGAATCAAATGCAATGCTGTATCTCCTGGAATCGTGGACACACCGGGGCAGAGAGTCTACAACCACTCTGTAGGACAGGACGGCTGCCCGATGGGAAGCTCAAAAGATGTTGCAAAAGCAATCATCTACCTGCTGGCAGATTCA
>UMEK01038504.1_pt1 | contig 9510 bp, 10 predicted proteins | sample 1964721 | NCBI WGS metagenome assembly UMEK01 (sample SAMEA4836017, study PRJEB28245) | human gut metagenome | biome: gut microbiome; material: fecal sample | place: Denmark | collected 2008 | reverse complement strand
CAAGACGGAGTCTTGGATGCTTTTTTGAATATCTACATAAGCAGTACACTTATGTCAATTCCATTAATAAAATATCCAGCAACTCTATTCAGACATATATTCTTCAAGATCATGCAGACATTTGGTAAGAGCATATCTAGATTCCTTAGAATTTCTCCATCCTTTCTGCATGGCTGCCAGATCACGGAGTGCTCTAAAAGTATGTGTTGAATCTTTTAAATCACCCCAGTAATCCTTGAAAAAATGATAAATCAGTCCAAATGGAATTTTTTCATCTCCATATTTACCATTCAACACATCTATGAAATAGCTTAATGTTTCCAATGCTCCTCTGTATTTTATTTTTGACTCTACATCTAGACTATCGTTCTTCATTTTTACTAAAATTCTTTCAATTGAATCCAAGCAATCTAGAAAATGTTCCATCGGTTCTTTATCTGCCTTGTATTTGTTTATATATTTTTGTTCGTTGATTGCGAATTCAATAAACGGCAGCACAGGCAGTCCTTTAGATTTCCAATTGATTCCTGATGAATTGTATTCAAAAACCGAGGAAAGAATTTTGCCTGAAGTATCTCCATTATATAAATTAAGTATCCAGAATCTGATTTGATCATTTTCAGTTAGAAAACTATCTACAAGTCTTGATTCTAGGATTGCTGATGATTTTATTTTCGTACATGTTGATTCATCATCAGCCATAGTTTCAATCAGTTTTTTACTCTTCACAGAGCTAAATAATAATTTTTTCTTTAAACTATTAAGTACCATAATCTACCTCCTTATAAAAAGATGGCAGTGCTGCCACCTTGCGTAAAGAGAGCAATCACTCACCTTTAATTATTCTGAATCCTGCTCTTTTACTTTGTTGTATGCCATCTCCAAAGCATCATCATCCATACTTTGAAGTTTTAAGCAAAAATCTACAGTATCTTCTGAGTTGTTGAAATCTATTTCTGGATGATTCTGTTTCACCTCAGCTTTATATTTATCAAGCAGATATTGGCGTGCCTTTTCAGGCGTAAATTGTTCATCCTCAGAAGATTTACTTTCACCAAAGAATATACAGATTATAGATACCGCAAGCATGGCTATATCAGCGATAATTATAGGCATTATCGGTAAAAATGGATTATCGTACATCTTTGCCCACCTCCTCATTGTATAAAGATAACAATCACTCCCTTTTAATTATTCTGAATCTTGCCCTTTTACTTTGTTGTATGCCATCTCCAAAGCATCATCATCCATACTTTGAAGTTTTAAGCAAAAATCTACAGTATCTTCTGAGTTGTTGAAATCTATTTCTGGATGATTTTGTTTCATCTCAGCTTTATATTTATCAAGCAGATATTGACGTGCCTTTTTTGACGTTACATCCTCAGAAGATTCACTTTTCTTCGGTAATATATAACAGATTACCAATGCCCCAAGTAAACAAGCGACAATTATCTCCAGAAACTTTATTGTTAAATCCATCTTTGCACACCTCCTTTTAGTATTCAACGAAAGCAATTAAGCGGTCATAATAATATGTAAAGTATCTGCCTTTTAATGTTCTACAGGGTTCATCAACAGTTGGATCGTTGCAATCATATGGATAGATATTAAATTTTCCCTGTAAACAAGGTCCACGATGAGAATCCATCATATCCGACATAATTCTAGAGGCAACACCATAATCAGAAGTCCCTTTATTAAAAACTGCAACACGTGTAATCCCATCACCATATCCGTTTGGAATAAGCACTTGAAATTCTTCATTACCAACAAGAAGACTACCTACATCCGATGCTGTTTTAAAACAACGATCTCCAAATAATTCACGAATCCTGTACCAATGATTTCTTCTATCTTTACCATATAGAGAAATGTAACTATAGATAACATTCAAGCAACATTCTTCATTCAAGACCCTTTTTTCAAATTCATCATAGTTACTACAGCTTTCATAAAGATTTGAATACTCGTCACAGTCAAGAATACACGACGCTAAATAATATATCCTACAATCTTTTGACATATTTTCCTTCAATACATCATTAATATTTTCTAATTTCATTTTCACCCTCCTGACAGCAATCAAATAGCTGTCCTATTAAATCACCATTCATCTTCCGTTAAGAAATTTCATCAAAGCCTTGATATCCTTATCCGCTTCACTTTTCTTTTTCAGATACAGCATGTTAATTGTATCCATATCCATATTTGTGAAAAAAGCATCTTCTTCATCTAAGCCATATAACTCCTGTTCTTTTTTTGAGAAAGGCAGATTGTTTTGATTATGTCCGTCTTCATCAAGAACAAAAGAATAATCATCAGGAGTCCCGCCTCCACTCTGTAGATTCAAATATTGGATATTGCCGTTGGCATCCAGATACAATCTGTCATGTGCATCCGTTCCTACCATATGTATAACATCTGACGAAATGTCTTTAACATATAATGCCGGTAAACAAAAATATTCAAAGTTGATCAATATGTACCACCACCTTTATATAAATCTGTATATATATACATTTGATTAGTCTAAGAAAGATGAGCAGGCTCATGTTTTCTGCTCTGTCCAGACGATTCTGGCTTATGGATCATTGTCCCATGTCTAATAATTTGATGAATTAGATTTTGACATTCTCTTTAAAAATCTCAATCCATCACATGTTAAGATAGCCTTTCACAGCTAACGTTTGCAGCAACATGAAAAGGATACGTTGGAAAGCAGGAGTTTCACCTCCTACTGAGAGAATCACGTTGCTACATCTTGAAATTAAAAGTTGAAGGTTTCAGGAGTTGCACCTGATATTACTTGTACCTTCATAAACACCTCATGAAGAAAACATAGAATTGAATGTATAGAATATTTACCTATGAAAAGAGAAGAGCAATTAATAGTTTTCTTCATGAGCAGAGCCACTTGACTTACAGATAGATTAGTCTTTAAAAGGATATGCCTCCTTCGTATTTAGATGGAAGTCAAGTTAAGCATGCTGATATACAAATGCAAGTGTTATATTCGTAGAAGGAACTTGCTCCTTTTCATTGTGTGGCATTCATATATCATAAAATTGTGTTTGAGGATTATGGGAGTTGCACCCACAGAACTCGTATCCTCATGTAGTGGCAGGCTCATGTTTTCTGCCGTGGTCATTTTTGACATCTGTTTAACTGTTAAAACTGTAGGCGAAAAAGTATTACTTTCTATATTATCTCTGTTTCCAAAGGGAGATTCATAGAACAGGTTCTAACAGATATCTGGATCGACTTTATGTTTAATGCTTATTCAATAGTTCCGGTGAGCAACTAATGAGAACAATAAACAACCACATGTCTCGTTTGGGTCGTGCATCGCAGGCGGTCGAACTACTCAGCACGGTGTGAAATGCGATGACCCTATGGATAACATCACATTTATATTGGACTTACAGGCAAGCGGGAAAGCCACGTCATGCCATGCCAATTTGAAACTTTATCAAGTATCAGCTCATCGCCTTTACAATTTCTTCGTATCATGACTCGAAGATAAGAACAAGGGACAAGCGTCAGCGAGACGCCGTAGGGCAACCCTTGTTTGAATCAAGAGGCATGAAATTCAAATAACAAAAATAAAATCAATAAGAAAAATACAAATTTAGCGAACGTGTTCACTTCGTTCACGCTCAGATTTATACTGATTCTGATTATCAACTGTATTGATGCGTTCAGAATATAATCCAATCATTTTTTTCAGTTTCTCTTTTTTCTCAATCAGTGGATTCCTGTTTTCGGAGATAAACGTTTCAATTTCCTCATCAGAAATATCCATCACATTTTCGATTTTTTGTTCCGTCATCATTTCCACAGTATTGTCTACGTTTTCCAGAAGATGATTTACCTCATCAATTTGTTTCTGTAATTCATAACGTCTTGATTTTAATTTATCTATGTTCTCTCGGTCGTGTTGAAGCAGATTTCTGTAGTTCATTCGATCCATGACTTTCTGTACTTCTGTTGCTTTCCATCTAAAGTATGATTCCTGACGAACTGATTTGAATAACGTTGTTGTTGGATCAAACTTCACATTTGCACTTTCATAAAGATTTCTTCGTGCCTGCATTACTTTGTCAAAATCTCCCTGCGAATCCAAAGCACTTTGTATATCTTGTGTGTTGATGATACGTCCATTGTTGTTAATCCGCTGCATAACATCTTCCAATGTATAGCCCAATCCATCTTCATTGGGTTCCAGACGATTGGTACGAACTATATATTTGCTTTCTGGCATACGGATACGTAGTCCTTTACGTTTTCCTTTTGTCTTGTCTTCAAATAATCTTTTCAGCTCTTCAGCATCCTTCAATCCTCTATATGCCATACTGGAATCAAACACGCTAACATCTTTGTCAATTGGAATCGTAATTCGAGCTGTCTTGTCTTCTGTAAGCCATTCAAATTCTTCAGGCTCAACACGTACATATTGCGTATCATATGGAATACGCACCATGTAACTTCCGTCTTCCTCTTCGTGGATCAGTTTTACATTGACAGTGAACTGGAAAACATTGGCATCTGTTGACTTCATATCATCATAAATTTTAAAGCCCATGCATTCCATATAATTTTTGAAGTCGTTGTACGATGCAACCTTTGGAATGACAGTATCCATGATTTTTTTTATAACGTCACGATTGTTGTCAGAATGTTCGCCAAGCCATTCAAAATAAGTTTGACTTCTGTTTCGAGTTTCCTCTAAAACCGAGAAGCCATGTTTAACACAGATGCGGTCTGAAATTTCACGAAAACGTTTCTGATCTCGTTTCCAATAAATCTTCCACGGCTTACCATCGTTCAAATAATAATTAGCAGCAATGTGTGCATGAATATTATTTGTATTTGTATGGACAGCAATAATATAATTTGCCTTACCATCTGAAATAGCATTTATCCATTCTTCAGCCAACATCATACAATCATCAGCAGAACCTTCACCAGAAGGCAAAGATAATTGAAAGTGATATCCTACAGATTCACTATGAGAATCAGTTTGACTTTTCTTCCATTTAAATGCTTCAGACATTGGCAATTCACTATTAGATGCAATCACATAATGACCGTTCTCTGTTTTAGATTCACCATTGCCAATATCTAAAATATAATTCACTAGATTAACAATGTTTCCTTTCATTGCCCAGCCTCTGGTCGTTGCCATTAATATCACCTCCACTCAACAAAAAAAACACACTCTGACGAATGTGCTACGATGGCAGTACTGCCACCCTTAAATATGAATTTCTCGATTGCTTACTGTTTTTAAGAAGTCAGGGTCCGTCTCCTTTAATGTTGTTTTTACACATTCAAGGAGATGTCGCTTCTTGATACATTCAAAATACAAGTTTTTATCTTTCTCTCCAACAAAATTTCTAAAATCTTTCCAGAGAACAAACAAATCATCTGAAGCTTTATCAAGTCTATCAAAATATTCGTTCATCTCATTAAGAGTATAGCCTCCACTGCATTCCTTGTTTCTTTTGTTGATTTTATTAATAGCAGATCTAATCTGACGCATATTGCTTCCAATTTTATGAGTTAATCTTAAAAAATCATTATTCTCAGAAACACAGCATATCTCAGTATACATTGGATTCATACAACAATTAATGATATATTGAGTTACACTGATGGATAAAGATTTAGAAATATCATAAAGCATTTTATAAAATGAGTGTGACATTTTGATAAATACAAATTTATTTTTAACTTTGGGATTTAAATCATACTCATCAAAATAATCATTATAGAAAGGAATGACGGTATTTTGTGAACTATAGGAAAACACATCCTCTAGATTACTAGGTTCATTAACCCATAAATTTATGCAGGACTCGATTCTGTCAATTTGTTCTAAAAAAAAATCGTCATGAAAAATTAAATCAAGACGATTTGTATCTAAAGATTTTTTGTATAACGAGTTCAATTCAAAAGCTATCGTATTTTCCATATCAGCAATCTGAGTAAAAGTATTCATAAAATCAGCTGGGAGTTCCCTACTACAAACAACATAAAACGAATCCGACAAACACCGTTCCCTTATGAAGTTAGATTTAGAGACTCCAAAAAAATCAGAGCAACGATTCAAGTAGTCAAATAAATTATCTGATACACGAATTGAAATTCTTACATCCTTTTTTTCTGTTCTTTTTAAGTTATAGTTCTTCATATCAAGAAAAAATACCAATACACAAAAAAGGCACAAGATTTTTCCTGTGCCTTTATTTGCATTCCTTTACAGTTTACATTTTAGCACAGGTCAAAAAAGTACACAAGACATAAATTCAACATTTTTGCTCTAGCAAGATGACTTCTTTTGAAATAGAAAATAAAACTGCATAAAAACATTTAGATCAAAAACAATTTAAAAGTTACAAAGGGGTTTGGGGATGAAATCCTCAAAAAATAAAATGTGTGTACAACACATTTTTGACTTTGTATGCACAGGTATCGCAAGGACTTTGTATGCACAAAGTCCTTAGGGGATTCCAGTGTATGCACAAAGTCCTTGCTTGCTATTTTTAAAACACCAAAAATGGCTAAAAATCACCGATTTTGAAGAAAATCGGTTTTTCGTTGATTTGGTGCCATTTTCAATGTATAAAGTCAATAAAAAAAATACAATAAAAAAATAAAATGATGATCTAAAAAAATCAAAAAAGTTCATTTATTAAGTACACAAAATTCAAATTAATGTACATATAAAATTTAAAAAGTGGTTTTTAAAATGAAAAATAAATTGAATTAAAACGTCATAAAAAAATTTAAAAATGCATTTATAAATTACAAAAAAGCTGATTAAATGTGTCACGAATTAATAAAAAATGTGCACATAAAATTTATATTTGTTATTTATAAATGCATAAATCGTCAGAAAAAAAGTTCCAAATAAAATTAATTTTGCAAATTAAAAAGCAACTTTCGTTGCTTTTTAATGACTTAAATAATTTAAAGAAGTGCGTCTTTTTTTATAATAAGTGAAATAATTATTGCTACATGAATTCCCTTTTACATCTACAAAATCACCAATGTAGTAGATTTCACCATCACTATTTAAGAAACATAATTTAGAATTACATAACAGTTTAAGCATTCTGCAAATGTCTTTGTCTTTATAAAATTCATGATTTAATTCATAGAACTTATCCAAAACATGAATACCAAAACATTGTGTATCGTTGATTAATTTGCTTTTTGGAATGTAATCTCTAATGATACCGTTATGACAAAATGCAACATCTTTGCATTTTAAATATGTACTTCTCATCACTCGAATATCATTACAAATTGGATAAGGATGACAATTCCCTTCATCAATTAAGCCACTTGTTGAGATTCTAAAATGAAATACAACTGCACGCTTTTTTAATCCAATTTGTTCATCAAGTTCCTTTAGTCTTGCATAAAATGATTCAAATGTCATGAATCCTTTTTCAATATAAACCTCATTTTCATAATTATACATAAACCCACATCCATCAGGATTCGCAAGGAAACATTGTTTTAATGTTTCCTTGCTTGGCATTTTTTGATTCATTTCTTTTGTTACAATTACACACATAATTCATTCTCCATATCTATTTATTCATCATTTAAGATGTCATTTGCTAAATCTAATTCGTTAAATCGGAAGATATTTGAAAGGCTTTCTGAGTTTGTTTTTTCTAAGAATAACGGTTTCTTCCAATCACTTTCTTCATCTGTAATCTTTCTTTTTTTGCAGTAATCAATTGCATATTTTTTAAAATCATCATCCAATCCATTAAAAATTAAATCTTCTAAAGTAATTACATGACTAGACTTTCTGCTATTTTCAACAATATTTTTAAGAAGATTTAAACTAATAAAGAATGTTTCCCATTTTAATGTTCCTCTTAAAAATCTAAATTCAATTGTTTTTTCATTGCAAAGATTCAAACTATAATAACGGTCTGTAATATCATTTGAAGCTTCACCGATTCTTTCTTTATCAATAAATTTATGTCCATTTAAATCAATTAAATCTGTTCTTGAACTGCACCAATGTCTATAAGAATCTAAAGTTCTTCTTGAAAATTTAAACAATTCATTTTGATATCTTTCCATGATATAGTTTATATTTGTAATTACAGAATCCTGATTCAAAGAGCGATTATTATTATCAAAACCACATAAAGCTTCTCTTCCAATATGTACATGTAATCCACAAAGGTCACCCGTATGAGAATCAAACCCTGATTCAACACATAGATTTAACAACTCTTTAAATGTATCTAAATGATTCATAAACCACTTCCAAGTCATTGGCTGTGAAATAATTTCTACACCATTTCCAATAGAACCATCACGTTCACAAACAAATAATTTTCCAAATTTAGATTTGATTTTGTTTGATAACATTGTTGGTGTTACGCTATTTGAACCGTCAATTACGGTATTTGAATCGTCATTTAATGTAACTTCAAGTTCAAAACCAAATGTAAAACTACGTTTTAAATCCTCATTTTCATCCTTACGAACTGCCCAATCTCTGAATCCATGATAATTAAGAATAGTCATTTTTTATCTCCTTTAGGACTTATTTATCGCCTTTACAATTTCTTCGTATCGTACTTTTAGAGGAATACAACTGGCAAACAAAGTGAGACGCCGTAGGGCAACAGTTGTTTGAATCTAAAAGTACGATATCCAAATAAAGAAAATAAAAGCAATAAAGACAATAGAACTCGCAGCCATTTGCATAAAAAAAAGGATGGCAGTACTGCCATCTTGGATTAAGAATTCAATTATAAAATAATCTGTATCACACTATATTTTAATTGTTTAAAGTATTCATCACCTGTATTTATATTACCAATAATACGAATAACTCGGCTTTTACTAATCCATTTTGAATCATTCAATAATGCAATTGAATCATTTTTTAAACAGGAAGTTGACTCCTTTGGAAGTCTAAATTGTGTATATAATAAATCATTGTGTTTTTCACTTATAATAGGTACTACGAATAATTTTTGCTTGACAATTGAAATTACAACGCCTAAATGTTGGTATCCAATTTCATATTGATATGCATCTCCAAAATCACAATAGCAGATATCACCAACACTAATTTTTGTTTTTATTTGTTTTAAAGAACATTTGCGAAACATATAATTATAAAGTGATACTAAATACGAATCACGTTCATCACGGTGCATTGCATCAATAAATGAATCCTGTTTGTCTAAAATCCATTTTTTATTTATGTTATAAACAATCATTTTTGACATAACCAAATCCCTCTAAGAACAATATACATAAGATTGAAAAGTTAAAATAATCTGGTATAAAGTCTCTAAATCTAGCATGGAATTCAATTCATTATCTCCATTTTTTAAAATAAATCCATGCTTGTCTTCATCAATAATTAAATTGATTTTACCATTAGATTCATCCTTTATACATTCACAAATAGATTCACATTCACCTAATTGCATTTCATTGAATCTGTTTCTCATAATGTAA
>UMEK01001754.1_pt1 | contig 9532 bp, 7 predicted proteins | sample 1964721 | NCBI WGS metagenome assembly UMEK01 (sample SAMEA4836017, study PRJEB28245) | human gut metagenome | biome: gut microbiome; material: fecal sample | place: Denmark | collected 2008 | reverse complement strand
CTTCGATGGTCGCAGCCATATCGCTCATTTTGCTCATTCTGTTTTCCTCCTTCCGTAGATTGACTTTGAATCAGCGCCAGCTTCATAGCCAGTCGCTTTGACACCATGCTGATGGCCGTGAGAACTTCGATAAGTTCCTGGTCGGTGCCAGTGCCGTGTTTCTTCTGGGCTTCGTACATTCTGTTCACCTCCTTGGAAGGAGCGGTGTGTTTTGCTCTTTCCACTACCCACTGGAGGTGAGATGCGCCTTTGGCCGAAAAATCTGTAAAAAAAGTTTTGCCCTTCAGCCGAGTGACTGAAGGGCGAAAATATCAGATGTACATACCAAGCTGTTCACGGAGAATGCGGAGCAGCTTGTCTCTGCGGTAAGTGTAGGTGTTGCGGGAAACGCCCAGAGAGGAAGCAATGTCTCTTTCGGATTTTCCTTCCATAATCAGTTCGCAGATACGGCGACCTTCGGGGTCGAGTTCCTGCAACTTCTGATACAGGGCACAGAGCAGTTCACGATCCTCCATGATGGACTGTGCGTTGGGGGTATCGTCCGGCAGATCATCTGCCCAACTTTTCTGGTTACCCTCGCCGTCCTCAACGGCATAGTCCAGAGAGGTTATCTCCAGCGGCTCGAAATTCACAGGCAAGGCAGTCGCCATCGCACATCCAGGTCTTGGACTTGGGACACATACACTGACCGTGTGCCTGGGCGCGTTTGCGGGTAGCCCAAATGTCGCGGTAATAGGCGTAATACTGCTCTTCGGACACTTCCACCCAGGTCTTGAGACGGTGGATGTAGACCTTGTACTCACGGGTTGGCTTCTGTTTTTCATTGGTTTTCATGGGTTGTCCTTTCCGCCTGGTCAGCGGAGGGCGGAAGGACACAAAAAGGTCTGTGCAATTCGATACACAGACCCTTGGAGCCTAATATGGGCGCAACAAGAACAGGGTACCGATATTGCGACCCACCAACGATGCAGTGGGAAGACAATATTTGTATCCTCGGCCCTTATTGCAAATCAGGCTTTGAATAATTAAATTGTTCAGCCTACGGGGGTTCCGTCTGACTGTGCTTTAATTATAGAAGAAAGGACGCTATTTGACCCGGACACGGCGTGTCCGCTGAATTTAGGGGTAAAAACACAAAAAGCCCTCTCCAGACAAGCACTATGGCTCGTTGGAGAGGGTGCAATGATGCTGCGAGGGTCAAATTCGCCTCGTTTTGCCGGACACGATATGTCCACTCAGAGAAAAAATATTTTTGAATTTTTTGCAACACACGGTTGTGTCCGTTTTATCGGACTATAAATCTGGTATGGTTTATAATGAACAGCTGCAAACGATACACTTGTTCACAGAAAAGTAACACGACTGTCGCAATATTTTATTCGCATACTCGCTCTATTGTATTGATTTCTCGAACACAACGTGTTATAATATATGATGTTATATTGTCTGCATTCGCAGATACACAAGAAAGGCGAGGTGTACTATGGGTATTAACTATAAGCGGCTTTGGAAACTCCTTATTGATAAAGACATGACAAAAACTGAATTGAGGAAGCAGACCGAAATAGCTTCGAGTACCCTATCGAAGATGAGTAGAAATGAGTATGTTTCTTTAGAAGTCCTTGTTCGCATCTGCTGTGCTTTGAATTGCGAATTAAGTGACATTGCTGAAATAGAAAAATAACGAAAAGGTGTTTACAGATATGGAAGAAAAAAAGATTGTGTCTGTCAGTCTCTTTTCTGGAGCTGGTGGATTAGATGTGGCCAGTTTTCTGGCAGGAGTCCCTGTGGTTTCAAGCACGGACTTCGATTCGGACTGCATAAAGACACTCAAAATGAATGAACTGTTTGAAAACTCTGAAGTAATCGAAGGAGATCTACATCAGATAGAAAGCAGTGTATTCTCTGATATTCTGAGAAAGAGGGATTACGATAAGTTTATTGTCATCGGTGGAGCCCCGTGTCAGCCTTTTTCTAAAGCGGGATATTGGGTGGGCAACAACACTCGTAAGGGAATTAACGACCCCCGTGCTACATTGGTGGACGAATACCTGCGTGTGGTTTGTGACCTTCATCCAGATGGCTTTGTGTTTGAAAATGTAGAAAGTTTGCTTCATCCTACAAATCGCGTCATTGTTGACCGCTTCATTGAAATCATTACAGAGCAAGGGTATAAGTATAAAATCGTTCGTGCCAACGCCCTGGACTACGGTGTATCCCAAAAGAGAAAACGCCTATTTATCCTTGGTACCTTGGGTGAATTTCAAAGTGATGAGCCGCGAAAAACGCACTGTGCACCCGAAGAGTGCGAGCGAACTGGTTTGTTGCCCTATGTAAATGTCGGTGAAGTTATCGCTGGGTATGACGGTCCAGAATACTACGAACCCGAGGAAGAAACCAAAGGTGGCACCTATTATAGTGATCTCTGCGAAGTACCCCCCGGCATGAACTACAAAGCACTTACGGCTTGGTATGGCTATGAGAATCCCAAGTTTGTTGCGGATAAGCGTTTTTGGAGTTTCCTTTTAAAGCTGTCACCAGATATGCCTTCTTGGACGATTACTGCGCAGCCTGGTCCGTGGGTTGGCCCTTTCCATTGGGATAACCGAAGACTCAGAGTGCCAGAAATTGCAGCTATTCAGACATTCCCAAAGGGATATAAGTTCTATGGAAGCAGAAGATCTGTACAGAAGCAGATCGGTAATGCTGTTCCTGCACTTATGGGTAAAGCGATGATTGAGTTTGTGAAAGAGAGTTTACAGAAATGAGTATAAAAGTTCTAAGCATTTTCTCCGGCGGTGGCGGAATAGACTACGGTTTCAAAAAGGCAGGCTATGATATATGCTTCTCCACCGATTTTTGGCAGCCGGCTTGTGACACATTAGAAAAGAATAAAGTCGGTCGCTTAGTTAGATGTGCAGATATACGCCAAGTTGACTACGCTAAAGAATTGGCATCTATTGGCCTTTCTGTAGGTGATATTGATGTATTGGCTGGTGGGCCACCTTGTCCTGCGTATTCAAAATCACGTTTTTACCGCACCGATAAAAAGCGAGCCCTTGAGGACGAAAATTCCTTTACTTTGTATGAGTATTTCCGTGCTTTAGAGGAAATTAGACCGAAAGTGTTCTTCTTTGAAAATGTGTTTGGCTTTGTTTATAAGCCCCACCAGGCGGCTTTTGATTTACTTAAGGAACGTGCGGATACTCTCGGCTATGATATTAGCTTCAAAGTTATCAATACTGCAAATTATGGTGTTCCGCAGATTAGAGAACGCTTTATTTGCATTGGCGTAAGACGCGATATCGGCAAACCTTTTGTTTTCCCCGAAGAGACACATTACAATCCCGAAAAACCGGGCGGCGATGCTGCTTTGGGAAAGAAACCGTGGGTCACCTGCGGTGATGCCATCGGAGACCTGGATTATGATCTTCCCGAAGATAAGGATATGCAGGCTGGTTCCAAACACAAAGACCTGCTCAAACTGGTACCCCCCGGTGATAATTATCTGTATTTCACAGCGGAACGTGGCTATCCAGAGCCTATTTTCAAGTGGAGATCTCGCTATTGGTCTTTCCTGCTGAAACTTTCCCCCGAAAAACCTTCTTGGACCATACAGGCGAGTTTCTCAAACAATATGGGACCGTTCCACTGGAAGAATCGTTTTCTGCGTATTAATGAAATCAAACGAATTCAGACCTTTGATGATGAGTACGAATTCTGTGGTGATTTTAAGGATCAGTGGCGCCAGATTGGTAACGCTGTTCCCCCAAGGTTGGTCGCACAGATTGCACAGGCTATAAGAGATCAGTATTTTAAGGAGGATTAAATATGCCAAACACACTGCCTTTTGGCACACAGTTTTCTCCAAACCAAATAGAACTACCGCAATTGCTCCAACTCATTATTGATAATGAAGGAGATGATACAGCACCGCTGATTACGGCTATTGTGGACACTTTTTTCAGTACGAATGCTGTGGAGCAGCAACGGAATATGGCAGGAAATTGCAAAAATTCTTTAGTTTCGTATGGAATTCTTGAAAATGGCGGAGGTGTCCGCATCACTGCATTTGGTCGTCAACTACATGAGATTGCTGATGAAACAGAACAATGTGAGGCTTTGGTAAAACACATACTTAAAAACCTTAATGGTATGATACTCATCGATGTTTTGCGTGGTATGCATCGCAATGGAGAACGGATTTCCAAGGAAACTGTCGTTGAGGCACTAAACTCTCGTGGGTTCGACCTTAGCAGAACCTCTAATAATGTCCCTGTTATGAAATTGTGGTTAAACAAAGCGGGTGTTCTTCGTGGGTGGAGGATCGACGAGCATAAACTGAGTGAATTAACTGAATTGTCCGAAGGAGAATTCAGATTGCTCAGAACGCTACGTCCAGAACAGTATTATTTTCTTCGCGCTCTTTGCAATACTGCCTCAGAAAACTATCAGAGAGCAGCAGATATCCGTCAATTGGCAACTGCAACCTATGGGATAACCTTTGTAGAAAGCAATTTCTCTCAGTCCGTAATTCGTCCCTTGACAGACAGAGGGCTCATTGAAATTCAGCGTGCTACGGGAGGTCATGGTGCTCGCACCCCTCTAGTAAAGCTCACAGAATTGACAAAGAGAGATATTGTATTACCTCTGCTGCAACAGTTGGAGGGTATAATCGACAGAGAGGTTATAGAATATCTTCAGAAACCTTTGGAAGAATTGCGCACAGATATTGATGCAACGGACAGTTATTTGAAAGGTCTGGCCCTTGAGGCTTTTGCTATTAGAATTATGCGAATCATTGGATTGGACTTTATTCAAACTCGCCTTAAGGGTAACGAAACGGCCGGCGCAGAAGTGGATGTTCTCTTTGATTCCAGTCGGTTGCTCTATACCAGATGGCAAGTACAATGTAAAAACACTCACAGAGTTTCACTCGATCAGGTCGCAAAAGAGGTTGGGTTATCTCACGTCCTGAAAACAAACGCCATTGTTATTATGACAACCGGCGTTGTTTCAGAGAAAGCCCGAGAATACGCTACCCAAATTATGAAAACAATGAATCTTTGTATAATTATGGTCGAAGGTTCTGATATTGACGCAATTATTGCGGAACCTACAAAAATACTGGAAATCTTCAACCGTGAATCCTTGAACGCCAAACATATAAAAGTTTTTGAATAAGGAGGGATATTATGCCAGAATACAAATGGGCACTTGGCAATGGTGATATTGTATCTGCGGATTACAACCGTACAGATGACTCGCTTTCAAACGAGCAAGTGTTGGCAGAATTGCAATCTGCTTTTCAGCAGTTTGGTCACTCTGTTCACTGTGAGCCTGTTAGTGATCAGCTTCCCGAGGTTTACACAATTACTTTTGACGATGCCACTCTGGGGAGAATTACTGTTTGTGCTAAAGGTACGACTCCTGGCGGACGATCCAACTTGAACGATGAGCAAAGAACGCAGCAAAAAAGTAAATATATAAATTATGCCCATTCAAGATTACAGGCGGGAGAGTCTGCCGTTCAGTTAGGAGTATATAGACGTGACGGTCAGACTGTGTTCTGTGCGTGGAAGCTGAAGCAGTCTTCTGCTGGAGCAGAAACCCCTGTCTCAAAACAAATTAAGATTACAACAATTGCACAGGCCATGAAAGAGGGGTTCGTGCAGCAGGACAAGGGCTCTGGCGAGTATGCTTGCGCTTTCCGCAAAGAGTTTATGTATTTTTACATTCGTAATGCTGAATGGCTTCACGGCTCGCTCGTAACCGAACTGGCAGATCACAACAACCCCCTGCCAGACAGTCCTGTCGATAATGAGACAGCTTTCAGAGTTTGGTTTACAGAACTGGAAAAGGACAATGGTGAGCATTACTCTGAAAACACTCAGAATCAGTACATCAGTGCCTTAAAGGCTGTGGGACTGACGTTTGCGGATGCCATTGGGTCTTTCTCATCCATCTTTGAAATTGATGACATTGGAACCTTTGAAAGAGCAGTGTCTGCCATTAAAACAGATGCTGGTTTTGAGGAATTTAATCGTAATCGTGGTAACGGTTCATTGTCTGCTGGGCTGGATCTCTATAAGCGATTCTTGATTGAACGGACGGAGCAAGTCCAGAATGTTTGTTACAGTACAGGCTACCAAAGTGATTATCCCCGTAATCGCATTCTCTTCGGCGCTCCCGGTACTGGTAAAAGTTTCACTCTGAATCATGAAAAGGATGTTTTGCTTGCTGATGGCGGCGAATACGAGCGCGTGACCTTCCACCCGGATTACTCCTACGCCAATTTTGTTGGTACATATAAGCCGGTGCCTTGCAAAGACAGCGATGGCAGGGACGCCATCACTTATTCCTATGTACCCGGTCCGTTCATGCGTACCTATGTGAAAGCCCTCCAGAACGGCAGAACTGATGCACCCAAGCCTTTCCTGCTTGTAATCGAGGAAATCAATCGTGCCAATGTCGCTGCTGTATTCGGTGATGTATTCCAGTTACTCGACCGAGGCGATGACGAGGTTAGTGAATATCCGATCCAGGCATCCGAGGACATCAAAAAGTATCTGGCAGGAGAACTCGGCGGCAATCCCGACGATTACGCTGAAATCCGCATTCCAGACAATATGTTCATCTGGGCTACCATGAACAGTGCTGACCAGGGTGTATTCCCGATGGATACTGCTTTTAAGCGTAGATGGGATTTCACCTATTTAGGTATCGATGACAGTGAAGCCGGAATCGTTGGCAAAAAGGTCATCCTCGGTCAAGGTGACTATCGCCGCGTTGTGGAATGGAATGCGCTCCGCAAAGCCATCAACAATGAACTGCTCACTTATAAGGTGAACGAGGACAAGCTGATGGGTCCGTATTTCATTTCCAAGAAGAATCTGCCGGAGGGCGAAATGATCGACCCCGCTGTCTTCACTCGTATCTTTAAGAACAAGGTTATTATGTACCTGTTCGATGATGCTGCAAAACAGAAGCGCATTACGCTGTTTGGCGGCTGCGATGAAAAGGCAAAGAACCAGTATTCCAAGATTTGCAGAGAGTTTGATACCAAGGGTGTTTACATTTTCTGCGAAGGAATCAGCAGCCAGTTTATTGATAATGCCCCAGAGGATGATGGAGAATGATTTCAGTATTTTTACGAGAACAAAAACGCTATACCCAGGAAGACCTGGTTAAAGAGTTTCGTTGCTCCGAGGAAAAGGCTGTCCGCATTCTGAAGCGTCTGAAAGAATATGGCGTTCTGAAGGCCGTAAAAGCAAATGACACACAGAAGGATCTCACCGATCTGTTGGATGAGGATATCGAAATCGCTGATGTTGAGGTCGGCGAAAACGAATATCTGTATGTGTTCACTTTTGTGGGTGTTATTACAATTGAGGGTCGTGTGCTGAAATGCTATCCGAAATATCTGCTTGATGCCACGGCCCCCAAAGCAGAACTGAAACAAGTGCTGAAGGTTCTGGAAAAGTACAATTCCAAGGAACAAATCATTCGTATGTACAACGATACGAGTGACAGCAGTGCATTTAATATGTTGGCTGTTATGCTGTTCCTTCTCCAGGATTATTTCGAGTATGGTGCCTATACCAACACCCAGGACATCATCGAGTCAAACGGGTCCGGTGACATCCTTTGGGATAAGACCATCAACGAAACTTTCACTCTCTTAAGCAACAACCGGCCGTATTACCCGGAATTGCTGACCATGAAGCGTGTGAATGACGATTTTGATTTCTTCAAGCGCTTGCACGAGTGTATCCTTACCCGTTGCACGGAGGAATTGAGAGATGCTGACCTGTTGGATCTGTTCGATATTATGGGTGTCGATATTTCCGATGAGCATATCGAGGACTTTGGTGACAAGGAGTATGTTCTGGAGCGTATTGTCAAAGAACTCAATGTCCAGTTCAATACCCGCAAACAGCTTCTGCTGAAAACGCTGTATGCCTACATAGCAAACAGCAGCGCACTGGACGATCTGGACTGCTTCAGTATGTTCGGCACAAACGGCTTCAACCTGGTATGGGAAAAAGTCTGCGCAGAAGTAATGGACAACCAGTTACAGAAGCCAATCGGTGGACTGCGACTGCCTATACCATTGACCGAACAATACCGCGATATGCGGCATAAGAAACTCATTGATTTGATTGATAAACCGCAGTGGTCTGGGACGGCACCGAACGGTGAACCGTTTGTAAAGCAGGCCGAGGATACGCTCATCCCAGACCTCATTTCCATCGTTAATGTCGATGGGGACTATCAGTTTATCATTTTTGATGCCAAATACTATAACATCCAATTGGAGCATAACAAAAAGCTGCGTGGTCAGCCCGGTATCGAGTCCATCAGCAAGCAGTATTTGTACCAGTTGGCCTATCAGCCTTTTGTGGAGGCTCACCAGATCAGCACAGTAAAAAACTGTTTCCTTATGCCAACCGCTTCTACGGAAATAATCGAAAAAGGCACTGCATCCCTTGCCATGTTACACAATCTGGGACTGCAGGATATTCAGGTGCGTCTGCTACCTGCGGAGACAATGTACCGTCACTACATTGAAAACACGAAGATGGATGTACGGATGTTGAATCTATGATGCGAGGAGTTTAATTGTATACGATTGCAATTGTTTGTTGAAACGATTGCACATGAGACCACTTACAAAACTATAGAAAGGGGAATTTCTATGGCTGACCGTTCGTTTAAGGAATATATCGGCAGCAGATTTTATGACCAGTTCTTCAACGCCATAAAATCGTATGTCATACAAAACCACAATAATATCGAACTGAGTTCCCGCACGGTCAGCAGCGCCGATTACGCAGAACTCTCCGATTTTGAAATTAAATCCGTAGGAATTGATGATCGGGACGGGATGGGTATCGCATTTGACGTTCTCGTTGAGGCGGAGGTCTATGTTAAGGAACATCACCGCCATCGTGACGTAGATGAGGATACTTGTTTCCCGTGGTTCATCCTCTCCTGCACCGCCGACCTATCCAGAAACATGGATGACCTCTGCATTCATCGGGTTGATCAGTATAATCAAAGAAACAAGCAAAACAAGCCTTTGTCAGATTCTCTTGTTCCCATCAGCTATAAAATCGACCTTGATAAAATAGCTACGGAATTTTTGAGGAAACACTACCCGGAAGCCTTGCGAACCCCAATGTCTGTTGACCCTATGGTTCTTGCCGACAGGCTCGGTCTTTCGGTCATCACCCAGGAACTGACAGAGGATTTTTCTGTATTTGGGCAGCTTTTCTTCCAAGACTGCGACTCCGAAGTGTTTAACTCAGCTACGGGAGAAATGGAAACCGCCCACTTCCCGGCAAAAACCATCGTTGTTGATCCCAAGGCATTTCTCTTGAGAAATCTGGGGTCTGTCAACAACACCATCGTGCATGAGTGCGTTCACTGGGATCAGCACAGAAAAGCCTTTGAACTGGAACGGCTTTATAACCGCGACGCAACACAGATAAAGTGCCTGGTCATTGGCGGCGCCAAGGGTTCTTCCGAC
>UMEK01040050.1_pt1 | contig 9716 bp, 9 predicted proteins | sample 1964721 | NCBI WGS metagenome assembly UMEK01 (sample SAMEA4836017, study PRJEB28245) | human gut metagenome | biome: gut microbiome; material: fecal sample | place: Denmark | collected 2008 | reverse complement strand
GCTGCTGACCTCTTTTTTATCTATTCCCATACATCTTCTCATAATAATTCTGATACTCACCATTAATGATATCCTTCCACCACTTTTGGTTTTCAACATACCATTTAATGGTCTTTTTGATGCCGTCAGCAAACTTCGTTTCCGGCAGCCAACCCAGCTCATTATGAATCTTCGTCGGATTGATTGCGTAACGCATATCATGACCTTTGCGGTCGGTTACGTGCGTAATCAGGCTTTCCGGCTTGTCTAATTCTTTACAAATCAGCTTGACGATATCAATATTACGCATCTCGTTGTGACCGCCGATATTATATACCTCGCCTACTCTGCCCTTATGTATAATCAAATCAATTGCCTTGCAGTGATCCTCAACATACAGCCAATCGCGTACATTTAAGCCTTCGCCATACACAGGCAACGGCTTATCTGCCAAAGCATTCGCAAGCATCAGCGGAATCAGCTTTTCCGGAAACTGATAAGGGCCATAGTTATTGCTGCAGCGCGAAATTGATACCGGCAAGCCATATGTTCTGTGATAAGCCATGACAATCAAATCTGCGCTTGCCTTGGAACTGCTGTAAGGCGAGTTCGGCCTGATTAAAGCGCTTTCTGAAAAAGGCTTGGCATCATCAGCAAACGTCAAATCACCGTATACTTCGTCCGTAGATATCTGATGATAACGCCTGATGCCATATTTACGGCAGGCATCCATCAAGGTTGCTGTACCCATGATATTAGTCTGCAAGAAAACTCCTGGGTTTTCAATACTGCGGTCTACATGTGATTCTGCAGCAAAGTTCACCAGGATATCGGGATGTTCTTCCTCAAAAAGCTTGTCTACAGCTTCTCTATCGCAGATATCTGCCTGCAAAAAGCGAAAGTTAGGCACATCCATTATTGGTACTAATGTAGACAAGTTGCCTGCATAAGTCAGCTTATCCAAACAAATAATGCGATAGTCCGGATGTTTTGCCAGCATGTAAAATATAAAATTACTTCCGATAAAACCGGCACCGCCGGTTACGACAATGTTAATAAGAACGCCTCCATGGAAAAAAGTATTTGCATGGCAGTTTATACAGTATTAATCTTACAAAAGCGTACTCGCCAAATGCTTGATAACTCCAATAATAAACACTTAAAACTTTTACTGACATAAGTTTATAAAACAAACATACCAATAGCATATTACTGCTTCAGCTAATGTAGTGCTCAGCATCCTTCAAAAAACTTATAGCTATCATCACAATAACGATACCAATTGGCAGCGCAGCAATTATGCTTACACTCTGTAAATTACTCATAGAGCTTTCTGCAAAAAGTAACGCTATAGGTAACAATATCAGTAAAATGCACCACATTAACTGAATTACTTTGCTCGGCATCTCATCCTCGCCTAACTTATGATAGCTATAGCAGGAAGCCGTTAAAGCAATAGAATCAAATGATGTAGCATAAAAAGCTATCATCGTAAGCAAAATAACAAACATAATAACTTTTGCACATGGTAAAGTATTAATGATTGCTACAATCATACTATATAAATCGCCACTACCGGCATACATAGCCATAAAATCGGCACTGCCCATAACTTGCATTCCCATAGAATAATTTCCCAAAACTATAAAGCTGATTAATGTAGAGCCTACACCAAAAACATAACCACCTAAAATAGTTTGTCGCACCGTTCGGCCACGTGAAATATTGCCTATAAAAAAAGGAGCTGCCACGCACCAAACCATCCAATAAGCCCAATAGTAAATAGTCCAGTTCTGAGGAAAATTGTTAGTTCTTAGCGGATCAGTATACGTAGCTAACTCTATAAAGTTTTGTATCATTTTACCGAAGGAAGAAAAACCTGTTTCGATAATATATCTTGTTTCTCCAGAGAAAAGTAAAACAAAGCCCAATAAAGCAAAAAACATATAGAAGCAAGCTTTAGCCAAAAAACTTATCCCTTTAAATCCATGTAATAATGAGTAAGTATATACAAAACATGTAATTACAAGAATAAGAATATTAATAGCTGTTCTGTTAAGCTCAACTGCAAATAAATTATCAATTATCGCAGCCATCAGAGGAGTAGCCACACTAAATGTTGTAGCTGTACCGGCTAACAAAGCAAAAACTGCCAGCAAATCAATCAGTCTGCCTATAAATCCGTCAGTATACTTACCTAATAAAGCTCTGCAGGATTCAGAATATTTCTGGCGTTTTCTTTTTCTGACATGGAGCATAAAACCAAAGGCTACTGCCAAAACCAAATAGAACGCCCAAGGAATAAAACTCCAATGAAACAAGGGAAAGACGCCTGCCCATTCCTGTATTGAGCCAAGCTCTTTTATATGAGGATCACTTGCATAAAGCACCCATTCAGAAAAGGAATAAAACAAAATATCCGCTGCTAAGCCACAGGTAAACATCATTGAACCCCAGCTCAAAAAAGAATATCTCGGCTTCTCATCTTTGTCACCTAATACTATATCACCATATTTAGATGCAGCTAAATACAGCGATAAAACAAAAATTCCCAAACCAATAATTAGATAGTAAACTCCTAAAACATTTCCAAAAGAATACCTTATCTTACCCAGCACAACATTAGATTGTTCCGGCATTACAAAGAACAAAATACATAAGAATAATATGATGCTTAGTGGCAGCAAGGTTATCAGCCAATCTATTTTTCCTTTGGTATTTTGTTCCATCTAGCGCTCCTCCAGATATTTTTTGTAGTTCGTATCCAACGCGGCTAATTCCTGTAAATTATCAATTTCCACAATGTCTTTTTTTGATATCGGGTAAATTCCTAGCTTGTATTCATCAGAATAGCAAAACATAGCTACATCATCCCAATAAATCTGATGGTTTTTTTTCTGTTCGAACTCTATTTCCAAATGTTTTTTTAATTTTTTCCCATCATCTGAATTCCAGCGTGAAACACTATAGAGCTGCCAACCATTTTCTCCACCATTTCTACTGCAAGATATTACAACTCCGTCTTCGACTGTTTGCAACCATTCATCGGTTTTTGCATCAGTCCATACACTACAGTAGCCAGAGTAATCAAAATCAGCAGAAAGAATTGCGGGATTATAAATTATCTGGTCTCCGTCCATTATGATTGCATTTTCTATGTAGTCTCTTGCAACATATAAAGATGCAATATTATTACATTCAGCATAATAAGGATTATCTATGAGAACTAAGCCCGGATTATCTTTCTCCAGGCTCAAAAACTGCTCTTTCATATAGCCAACGACTACATATATCTCAAATATTCCATTCTTATGCAAAGCAGAAATAGCAGTATCAATCATTCTGACACCATTCACTTTTATAAGTGGTTTAGGAGTCGTTAGTGTTATCGGATTCAGCCTATTACCTAATCCGGCAGCCATTATAATTGCTCTTTCAACCTTTGACATCTTCCCACCTCATCAGTTAATTAAATTCCTTTGGACGATATCAAAGAAATCTTTAGCATACTGATATTGCCTATAGGCATATTCACAAAACTTTACACCCAATTTTTCTTTATATTCGCACCAATTGCTCCACAGTAATCCACAAACGGCTATATAGCAGTAGATTTTTATTCTTATTTCTTTAGGACAATAACCGTCAAAATAAATATCAATTAAGCTATCCACCTGATCCTTATCATACAAAGAGTATATAGCAAACATCGCTATATCCACATGAGGATCCTGCATTGCTGCATACTCCCAATCAATAAGTTTAACGCTGCCATCGCTCAAAATAAGAAAATTATCCGGTACTGCGTCTATATGCGTTAAGCAATACTCTTCTTTATACTCATTTATATACTGCTGTAAAGAAAATACTTTACTCTTTGTTTCTGCATAATCACTATACCCGGAAGGCATGCCTTGCCAAAGTGATTCATAAAATTCAATCTGAGCAAAAAGATCAAATTCATGCTCAACCTGCAATTTCATTTCATGAAATTCTCTCAATCGTTCCAAACAACATTTTACATCCATTTTATTATGAGCATCGCACACTCTAGCATTGCGATAAAATTCTGTTATTTTATAGCCATTTACAGGATTTATATACAAAACCCTGTCAGATAAATTTTTTCCGGCAATTGCATGATAAACAGAAGCCTCTTCCTTACGATTAATCAGTTTATCCGTGCCTTCACCGGGAATACGCATTATATATTTTTTACCACGGCATTGAAAATAAAAAGACCGATTAGTCATTCCCTTTTTTAAGGCAAAAACATCTTTTATTTCCCCTTCATTTATAAGTAGGGTATCATTTATTATTTCTATGATTTCTGGAGTTAATTTTTCTTTTACACACATCATATTAAGTAATATATTCTCACTTTTTTGTCTATATCGTTAAGTTAAACTTCTATCTTTCTAGCATGCCAACATCTATCTTCGGGTTTCGGTAAAGTCATATAATCACCATACATTTGAGACAATACTTTATCGTAGTCATTAGGTATGCAAAAGTTTTTACCCTCAAAACCAACGCCTCTTTGTAAAGGGAAAATAACATCTTTATCATAAAACTTCACATCAGAATTCTTAACCTCTAGCCCAATAAAACGTAAAGCATCATTTTTTCTAGTAGAAATAGCTGTTATAGAAAGAATCTTATCAATCGTACTATAAAGAATATAAGGTAATAACACTGCTAACTGTATAGCCATCCTCTTGAACGATCCTTTAGGATATTTTTTTCTACTACCTTTCCATTTCTCAACGACTTTTATTTTACCCCAAATTTTCATAATCAGGGGAGAGTAATAGTCCCATATAAAAACATCTACAAATATTCCTTGATGATATTTTTCATTTTCAGATTCCTCAAACTCTACCAATTTTGTATTAGCCAATCGTATTTTAGTCATACTTTTAGGATAATTAGGATCTAAATCCCTGTTTTGTAAAATCATATTATGAGGTAACTCAGCAGATGCAACTCTCAAAAATTTTTCAAAATCAGCACGCATCATGCAGATATCGCAATCATCATCCCAAGGAATAAAGCCTTTATGCCTAACTGCACCCAACAAAGTGCCATAACCCAACCAATATTTTATATCGTGTTTCTCACAAATTCTATCAATTTCTACAAGGATTTCAACCATTTTCAATTGCGCTTTTCGCAATGTTGCAGCATCAACCATTTTTTCTACTCCTTTAATCATTTGTTTTGGTATATGGAAATGTATCTAAAAGTAATTTTGTAGACCATTTAAATTCGGGTCTTGTTGCAATTTAAGCTTTTTATTTTATACGAATTTATTGGTAGATTGTATAATGAAGTTGCACACCTAAGTGAATAAAAAGAGAATAAAAAAATCTATAGTGCTCATCCTTGTGTTAGAACTAAGTTACTACACATAAACCTAAAAAGGAGAATCACTATGGTTCAACTTAATTCTAACACACAACGTCAAAAGGGTAAACACTTATCTTTCGAGGAAAGGGTAATTATTCAAACCAGACTCAATGACAAGCGCTCTCCAAACAAAATAGCTGCTGAGTTAGGCTGTTCTGCAAATACTGTACGCAATGAAATCAAACGCGGTACTGTATACTTATATAACGGTAACGTTGCCCGTTACAGAGCAGAAGCTGTTCAAAAAGCCTATGAGGAAAATAGAGCCAACTCCTGCCGTCATTACACTTCATCCGTAGATATCTGATGATAACGCCTGAGGCCGTATTTACGGCATGCATCCATCAAGGTTGCAGTACCAAGAATATTGGTCTGCAGAAAAATTCCGGGATTTTCAATAGAGCGGTCTACATGAGATTCTGCAGCGAAATTAACTACTATGTCTGGATGCTCTTCTTCAAAAAGCTTGTCTACCGCTGCTCTATCGCAGATATCTGCCTACACAAAGCGAAAGCTCGGATTCTTCATCACAGGCTCTAGTGTAGACAAATTACCTGCATAGGTCAGCTTATCAAGACAGATAATACGATATTCCGGATACTTTGTCAGCATGTAAAATATAAAGTTACTTCCTATAAAACCGGCGCCGCCGGTTATGATAATGTTAATAAGAACGCCTCCAGTGGAAAATATTAGGAATTTTTTAATTCCTTATCCATTAACTCCTCCCACATATCCCAAATATTATCAGGAGCGTATAGTTTCATACTATTCTTCGCAGCTGCTCCCATTTTTAAACGTAAATCATCATCATCCATAAGCTTATCTAAAGCATTCGCAAAATACTCCACACCATCATTACATAAAAAGCCACTTTCTCCATCTATAATTACTTCATTTGTACCCGAGCAACTTCTATATCCAACCGATGGAAGTCCTAGGGCTAACGCCTCTGTTAGAGCTAAAGGAAACCCCTCATATGCACTAGGAAAAGCAAATATTGAACTATTAAGCAATACTCCTTCAACGTCTTTAGTAATTCCACAAAATTCAACTTTATCTTCTAACTTATATTTCTTTATTAATTCAATACACTCATTATAATAATTCTTATTGAAGCTTGTATCCCCATATATATCCAGCTTCCATTCCGAATGTTTTTCACTAACTATCTTAAATGCCTCTATTAACAAATCTTGCCTCTTTTGTTTTGGATCAATTCTTCCCACAGTAATTATTTTTTTTACATCTAACTGAGCTTGTTTCTCGCTTTGCGGTACGGCATTAGGAATACAAACAATATCAGTATTCTTTATAAGCTTCTTTGTCGCAACTAAATCATTTTTTGTTAAAACTTGCAAGCAATTTGATTTCTCATACAAATAATGCAACAACTTATTTCGCAACACTGTATTATAATCAAAATGAAACATTGTTATTATAGGAATATTTAAGTTAATAAATTTTTTAAAAATCACTTCCGATCTTTGTTCAAAAGTAATTAAAACATCTGCATGTATATCACTAACCCTGTTATTTATTACATCTGCTATTTTTTGGCAATCATTCATTAATCTTTTTACTTCTTTTCTATCTTTATTAAGATAAAAAGAAGTAATATTAAACCAGAAATGGTTTAACTTATGTCCGATGCCTAGATTTAAGAAATTAACTCGTTCATCTAATTTAAAAAAAGGTTTGCCTTCTTTATCCTCAAATGTTAAAATTGTAACCTCATGCCCACGTTCTACCATAGCATTAGCCATATTACATAAAACTTTTTCAACTCCACCTGTAGTCCCTATTGTACTACCAATTAAACTAAGTAAAATCTTCATTATACTCCATCCTTCAACAACTTTATCTCAATATTGCTTTTATCAAATTCTCATGGCTATAAGCCTCATTAGCCTCAAGCAACCCTTGCTTATACTGCCCATGCTTCTCCGGATAACTGTTAACAAATGCTTCCAGCTGCTCAGTAAATGCAGCAACGCTATCCAAGGCGACAGCCTCACCAACATTATATGCCTGCAAAACCTCCGGATTCATTTCCGGTGACTGCAAAATCGGCTTATAAAAGCCAATAGCAGTAAACAGCATAGCACTCCAATGATAACGATAACGTTCTGCAGCATAAGGCGCTATTATAACATCAACCCCAAGCAATGCCTTCTGCCACTCTTCACCAATCAAATTTTTATGCCAAAATTCAATACCGGGAACATCCTTGTATTCACTAATAATCTTCTCAAACTCTTCACTGTCCTCTGTACGTGCCGTTGCTCCCTGCATAATCAGCTTTACAGGAACAGTAAACTTAGCCTGCTTAAATGCATCTAAAAAGAATCGTACATTCTTTTCACGGCGATACTGACCAAAAAATCCCAATGTCAATGGCTCCATATAAGTCAAATTTTTATCTACAGGCAAATCCTGCGGTTTAAATACAGGTGGAGCAATAAGGTCAACATTTTTCAAGCCATCATTTACAAAATCATTGCGCAAAGTAATGACTTTCAAATGAATATTAGGATAACGCTCACAACGTTTTGCCTGTTTCACAAAGTTAGCTTTTTCCTGAGGGTTAATACCATGGAAAATAATATATACCGGTATCTTGCTGTTTTTTAAATCTGTATCTAAAATTGCTCGCAGATATCTATAGGTTGCTGTAGGAATAATAATAGCATCATAATTATTTTCAATGCTTTTTTTATAAGCAGAATTAAACCACTTCCTGCGTCTACTTTCACGCTTTACAGATAACCACAGCTTTTGAAACTTATTGGCACCTGCATAAGTTACAACCTCTCCACCTTCAAGGTAATCAACCTTAGCATTGTATTTTATTTTAAACGGAAAGTTTTCCGGCACCAGCATCACCGGTTCATGCCCTTGGTTATTCAGCTCATCAACCAAGATACGGTCAAACTCAACCTCATGACCTGCCGGCATAATAATACTTTCTAAAATCGCTATTTTCATTTTCCTTTACCTCTTTGCAAATCTATAAGCTTAATATATTTAGTCAAGGTATACATAAAATGATATACAGACAAGGTTATTCCTAATCTACCATCAAGAATACCTTTTTTTAGTAACAACATCTGAATAAACGAAAAAAAAGCATGACCATATGCGGTAAAATAGCCTACTTTCTTCCCGTTTTCGTAAGCATTCTGCGCCCAAATAGTCGTATATTGGTTAAACTTATTAAAATACTGCTGCCATCCGGTATACGTATAATGCTCAATATAACCGCCCAACACCTTTAATTCATCCTTACACATCGGCTTTTCATGTACTTTATTAACCCAATGCACATTTTTAGTCTTAAACAAGCGCGGTACAAAATCAGGCTTTAAAACACCATAATTAAATTCCTGCCCAAAAGCTACAGATTTGCGTTTTATTGAATACTGGCATGTTTTATCATTCCCAACAGCATTCTTTACGGAAGCTAAAAGTTCATCATTCATTCTTTCATCTGCATCTAGATAGAGCACCCATTCAGTTTCTACATGCTGCAAGGCAAAATTGCGCTGCGCCGCAAAGTCATTGTCCCAAGCACGATAAACAACTCTTGCGCCATTCTCCTCTGCTAACTGAACTGTTTTATCCGTACTGCCGGAATCAACAATCAGCACCTCTGCCGCTACTTTTTTGGCATTCTGCACAACAGCAGCTATATTTTTTTCTTCGTTTTTAGTTAAAACCACTACTGTAACTTTACTCATTTTTATTTTCCTCATATTGGATTTTTTATCTGAATATCTCATATCAGCAAATAGCAATCTTCCTGCTAAACACTCACGCTAGTAGGTATATTATACCATATTTTTCATTCACAAGTTGACTATGATTATAAAAACTCTATTTAGTAATTATCAAGAAACTGCATCCGAAAAAACGATTGCAAAAAATCACTTTTCGTTTTTTCCAATCAAATATTAAGAACTACTACAAGTGAAAAAGTTTCATCTGTCCACCCATTCGTCAAGAAAAATGCAATTTTTGACATTTTTCCTAACAAATATCATACGCGTACATTATTCTACTGTACAACTACATTTACAAGCATAAAATAAGGAGCAGCTTGCGCCGCTCCCTATCTATTCTTCATACTTCTTTATCCTGCGCTGCAGCAAAACAAGACGCAGCGATAAAACAACAGCACTGCAGATTACGCCGATATCCAGGCTCTGCCAATAAGCAAAGGCACCATTATTGAACTTATAATCCAAAAGCAGACCCACCGGCAGGCAAATTGCCCAATAAGCCAGCATGCTGCACCAAAATGTAGCATTAACGTCCTTATAGCCACG
>UMEK01027572.1_pt1 | contig 10055 bp, 7 predicted proteins | sample 1964721 | NCBI WGS metagenome assembly UMEK01 (sample SAMEA4836017, study PRJEB28245) | human gut metagenome | biome: gut microbiome; material: fecal sample | place: Denmark | collected 2008 | reverse complement strand
ACATTTAATTAAAACTTCCGCTCGGGCATAATATGTTTTTATTATTACATACTATCTTCCCGAACCGGGTGCAGCGACACGCTGCCGATCAATCTGTTTTTTGATTTTGTCAAAGGTTACACCGTATTTTTCGGCAATGTCTTTGGCATAGCTTACACCTTGAGGCGGAGCTATGAAAACCTTGAACGAACGCTGTCCGTTTTCGACACCTGTTACCAGACTTTCAATCTTACTGTCGCCCTTTACGGTTGTGTTCACCTCGTCAAGATTGCGAGCCAAATCGTGCATATGGGTATTAAAAATCGCCCTTGTGCCGAGATATCGCATTGATTTGACAACATCACGGGCAATGTACAAGCCCTCGGCAACATTGGTTGTTGCAAGGCTTTCGTTGAGCAAAAGCAGGCTGTAACGGCTTGCCGAAGAGAAAATTTCGGCAAGTCTTTTGCTTTCTTCACCGAGTCTGCCGAGGTCAACGGTATCGTTTTCATCAGCAGGAAAATGCGTAAAAATACTGTCGCATGGGCTGAATTTCATCTGCGTTGCAGGAACATATATTCCGTTCTGAGCAAGCAGAAACGCAAGTCCGACCGCCTGAGTAATCGTGGTTTTACCGCCACGGTTCGGACCTGTCAGAATGTAAATTCGCCTGTCATCGTTAAAATCAATATCGTTTGTGACAATATCCAAATTCTCACCGTTTGCCGATTTTATGCCGAGTTTGAGGTTGTAAACATCTCTAAGACAGCAGTTTCTGTCCTCTTTCGGCAAAACTTCTGCCTTGCACAGCGGAAGATTTTTCTTTTTCATCTTATCACAAAGCTCTGCAAAACGAATATAGAAAATGATTTCGGGCATAAGCGAAACGAACGAGTAGCCGTTGACATTGACATATCTGTTGAGCATTGATTTTATGTCATTTACGGTTCTGCGGAGGATATCGGTCACAACATTTTTGAGTGCGTCGGACATAGGATCTGCGCCGGTCAGCGAGCTGTTCATAGTGTGGTTTACATCCTGCTGAGCGCCCACAACAAACTGTCCCAGCCCGAACTGCGAGGTTGACGGATTGGACGGATGAAAGCTTAAAAATCCCGAAACATCGTTGCCGTGGTGCAGTTCGCTGTCACGGTTTGTAAACTTCATAAATCTTTTGAGAATACCGCTGTCGGTAAATTCTTTGTCATTGAGTGAGATTACACCCACACTCTTTGGGCGGAGCAAATCGTCAAGATTCACACCGAGTGTAATGCTCTTGAGCTTTTGAGCCTTTGCAAGCGTATCTATTATATCCTTTTTTAGTTTGGGAAAACCGCTGTCATTGTAAATTGACTGAACATTTTTCTTGAGCTCAAGCAGACCCTGCGACTTTACTTCAATTGTTTCAAGCGTGTTTTTTATTCTTGTAATGCAATCAACATAGCCGTCCATTTCACGAAGTCGGTTTACAAGCTGCCACAAGGAAGATGCCTCGGTATCCTTTTGAAAGCGCTCAATTTCACGCAAATCGTTCAGCTTTACAAGAAGTGCGGATAGATCATCACGAAGTTTCGGAAAACGGAGAAAATCCTCAAAAACATCGCAACGATATTTTATAACTTCCTCGTCATCCGTAATATTTATCAGTAGTTGCTTTATGCTGTTGCGTTCATACTGCTCTTTTGTGAGAGCGTCACATATATAATCAACCGACAAATCATTCAGTGCCTCTTTGTTGAGAGTTCTGTAGGATGCATTTGAATTTGTCGGGTGTAATAAGCTGAATTTTTCCATAATTCACCGCCGAAAAAATTTGCCGTGTAACGGCTTTAATTGAATGATAGCACAAAAAATTTTTGTTTTCAACCGACAAATCAAAAATTTGCACTTTGGCTGATTGTGTGATATCATAGCTGTGGAGCAGATTGCTCTCAAAAACAAAATAACGGTCGGGAGGATTGACTTATGGATAAAAAGATGCTTGACAGAATTAACGAGCTTGCAAAAAAGAAAAAGGAACAGGGACTTACCGAGGCTGAGCAAAAAGAGCAGAAAGAGCTGTACAAAATTTATCTCGGCGAAATCCGCACACAGTTCAACGCAACACTTGACAATGTAAGCGTTGAAGAAAAGGACGGCACTGTAAAACCGTTCAAAGAGGCATACAAAAAGCCGTATGACAAGAACTGATTTTGACATTCAAACAGAAGTCATGCGAAAATTTAATTACACAGTCAAACAAAAAAGCAGTTCCGATTTTGGAACTGCTTTTGTTTTATAAAGTTATCTAATTACTTGTATCTTCTTCCGCCCTTTTGGTTGTTCTTTGGAAGCTGAATTTCGGCAGTATCGTACTTACTGCGTCTTTCGGACTTTCTGCCTGAAGATGAGTAATCATCGGCATAATCATCGTTACTGCTGTAACGCTGTGGCTGTACAGATTTGCTCTTTGGAGCGTTACTTCTGCCGCCGACTGTGACTCTCTTCTTTCTGTTGAGAACAGTTGAAATTACAAAGTACGCAATGCCTGCAACACCGAGTGAGAGTAAAACGAGTGAAACATAGAACATCCAATGGCCGTTGTCACCCTTGCTGTTATTGTTCTTGATGAAGTTAAAGTCATCACCGTCAGAACTCGATGTGTCGGTATTTTTAAGATTTTTTGCGATATCCGACCAGTCGTTGCTTGAAAGAGTTTTTTCGTCAATGTTATCGTCAGACTTGATGAGCGACGCTGACGGAGCAGTATTTGACGGAGCAACATAGGACTGACCGCCGCCTACATATGACGGCTCAGAGTAGTAGTAAGTCTGACTGCTGCTGTAATTATTGTCATAACTGTTATTGTTGTAGTCATAGCTACTGTCATAGTTATAGCTGTTGTCATATGACGAATCACTTGACGAATAGCCGGGATCTACATATGATGAACTGTCCGACGAGTCCGGATACACAGGATCGGGCTGTGGCTGCGGCTCCGGCTCAGGCTCAGGCTCCGGTGATGGTTCCGGTTCCGGTTCGGGCTCGGGCTCCGGCTCTACGGGATCAACAATAACGCTTGAATCTCCGCCGGGATCAACCTCCTCACCGACTGCCGATACGGAAAAGCTCACAGCAGAAATGCTCAAAAGTGCCGTCAGAAAAATTGCGCAAAGCTTTGAATGTTTTTTCATAAAAGCCCCTTTCTTCAGAATAATCTGAAAATGCGTCTGTTGTATGTCCGATATCAATTATTTTGAGCTTTTATCGGATGCCGATGTTGTTGACGCCGATGTTGTAGGCTCAACCGCAACGAAGAAGAGTTCGGGCTTATACTTGTCAATAACCGAAGTGTTTTCTTCATACTTGAGTTTCTCTGCAAGACTGTCAATGTACTTTGAAAATTCGTCTGACTTCATTGACGCAAGTACACCGGCTCTGTTTGATTCGTTGCCGATATAGCTGTCAACATCCTTGTTGACGTCTTTCTTATAAACGAGATAGTAGATTGCGCTGTCGCCGCTGCCAACCTTGAGAGTTTCAGCCTTGCCTGTTTCAAGCTTGCCGATAGCCTTTTTAAGCTCGTCACCGATTGAGCTCTTGTCGAGAACTTCTACTTTTGAAACAGAAGAATCTGTTCCCGAACCGCTTGACTTCTTGTATGATGCAATAACATCATCAAAAGAACCGCCCTTGTTAAGGTCATTCTTGTAGCCGTTAAGCTGATCCTCAACCTTCTTGATTTCCTTGTCGCTCATTGCAACATTCTTTGATGAACCTGCCTCATCTTTTGTTGATGTATAAAGGTTCACGGGAAGATATGAGTAGTCCGTATAGTTTTCCTTGAAATACTTTGTAAGGTCGGCGTCGGAAACTTCCTTTGAACCGCCCTTGCCGTAAACTGCTTTGAAGAGAGCCTCATACTTTGTGTTGTAGATAGTTGTGCAGTATGCAAAGCTGTCGAGTGAAACACCGTACTTTTCATACTGCTTCTTCATCGGCATTACATAACCCTGTGACGCATACGGACCGACATTCCAGTATGATTCAGCCTGACTTGTTGCGGAGTCAAGAGTTGCCTGACCGATGTTTACATTTTCCTTTTTAAGCTGTTCGTCAACTACGAGGTAGCTGAGGCACATTTTCTTAGCCTGATCTTTAATCCACTCTCTTGCAACCTGCTCGTTGCCGTCATCGTCCTTGATTTTTTCATCAAGCCACTTGTCAGATGTCGAATCATAATCGTCAAGCTTTTTAGCATATGACTCAGCCTGACTGTAAGCTGCATTGAGTGAGTAGATATAAACGCCGATGGCAAGCTCGTTGTCGCTTGTCTTATACGACCATTCTTTGTTAAGAGTTGTGGGTGTACAACCTGCAATTGCAAAAACTGAGAACATCATAACAATTGCAAGTAAAAATGAACCAACCTTGATATTAGGCTTCATAGTTTTTTACCGTCCTTCTGAAAAATTAAATGCAAAGTGTCCTGCAAACACACTTTCACAGGATAATGTACCTTACGATTATACACAAAAAAATCGTCATTGTCTACATTTTTATAAAATTTTGTTGAGAATTTCCACCGAAAAACAGCATTTTTGTAGTTTCGGGAGGTTTTTTCTTAACAAATTACGGTTTCATGCCGTAAAATTACTGCACACCGAAAATTTTGGTGAGGATTTCAAGCGGAGCGGAGCTGTTTTTGCACTCAACCGCAACGCACGGTTTTGCTCCGGCAACAAGCTTTGCCTTTCCGCCCAAAGCAATGAGCAAGTCGGCAACCTGAGGGGATTTGAGTTCGTTTACAAAGAGCATGAGTGTTGTGCCGTTCTGTCTGATTTCGTAAATACCCATTGAGTAAGCCTTGTTACGCACAAGGGCAATGTCGATAAGTCCGAGAACCGAGTTCGGAATCTTGCCGAATCTGTCCTGCAGCTCGTCAATAACATCGTCTGCGTCCTCATTACTGCGGATATCGGCAATTCTGCGGTAAACATCAAGACGAAGTGTAAGACTTTCAACATAGCTTTCGGGAATATGAGCGTCAACCGAAATATCAATAAGACAGTCGAGGTCTTTTGTGACATTCTGCTCGCCCTTTTCCTCGCTTACTGCCTCATCAAGAAGCTTGAGGTACATATCGTAACCGACCGATTCCATATGCCCGTGCTGCTGTGCTCCCATAATATTGCCCGCACCTCGCAGTTCAAGGTCACGCATTGCAATGCGGAAGCCGCTGCCGAATTCTGTAAATTCCCTGATTGCGGCAAGCCTTTTCTGCTGAATCTCCGTGAGAACCTTGTTCCGTCTGAAGGTAAAGTAGGCATATGCCCTTCGTGAACTTCTGCCCACACGGCCTCTGAGCTGATGCAACTGCGAAAGTCCCATACAGTCGGCATTTTCTATAATAAGGGTGTTGGCATTCGGCAAATCGACACCCGTTTCGATAATTGTCGTGCAGACAAGCACATCAATCTCCTGTTCAAGCATCTGTCGCCAAACTTCGCTGAGTTCGCCCTCTTTCATTTTGCCGTGACCGATTGCGATTTTTGCCTCGGGAACAGCCTCCTGAATTTTTGCGGCACATGAAGAAATTGTTTCAACATTGTTGTGAAGATAGAACACCTGACCGCCACGGCGGAGCTCACGGCGGATTGCCTCGTTGATAACCGCATCATCGTGTTCAAGCACATAGGTCTGAACAGGCTGACGGTTTGTCGGTGCTTCTTCGATAACGCTCATATCACGCAGACCGCTCATCGCCATATTGAGGGTTCTCGGAATAGGAGTAGCCGAGAGCGTAAGCACATCGACATTTTTGCACAGTTCCTTGAACCTCTCCTTTTGGGCAACACCGAAACGCTGTTCCTCATCTATGATTGCAAGTCCGAGGTCACGGAATTCAACATCCTTCTGCACAAGTCTGTGAGTTCCGACAATCATATCAATTTCTCCTCGCTTTAGCTTTTGGAGAATTTCTTTCTGCTGTTTTGCGGTACGGAATCTTGAAAGCAGTTCCACACGAACGGGATAGCCCTCAAAACGCTTGATTACCGTCTGATAATGCTGCCATGCGAGAATTGTTGTGGGGCAGAGCAATGCACATTGCTTTGAATCTGCAATACACTTAAAGGCGGCACGGAGTGCAACCTCTGTTTTGCCGAATCCGACATCACCGCAGAGAAGTCTGTCCATCGGCGACGAACGCATCATGTCATGCTTGATTTCCTCACAACAACGCAGCTGGTCGGGAGTTTCGTCATATTCAAAGCTGAGTTCAAAATCTCTCTGCCACTCGTTATCTGCCGAGAAGGCATAGCCCTTGGCTTTCATACGCTGTGAGTAAAGCTCAATAAGCTCCTTGGCAATGTCCTTGACAGAGGTTTTAACCCTTGCCTTTGCCTTTTGCCAGTCGCCCGAACCGAGTCGGTTTAGCTTAACCCTTGAATCCTCTTTCGGACCTATATATTTTGCAACCATATCAAGCTGTGTGACAGGCACATAAAGCACATCGCCCTTTGCGTAGTCAATCTTGATATAGTCCTTTATAACTCCGTGAGTATCAATTTTTCTTATACCGCCGAACACACCGATACCGTGAACATTGTGTACAACATAATCACCGGGGGCAAGCTCTGAAAGGCTGTAAATTTCCTGTCCCGTCCTTTTCTTCTTCTTTTTGGACTTTTCGGGACGGTACGAAACCTGACTGTAGGTTATTGCAAAAAACTTTTGTGACGGATACTCAAAGCCCGCACTCAATGCACCCTGCATAACAAGCAATTCGCCCTTTGAAATCTTATCCGCACCCTCGCTGTAAACAGCGTTTATGCCGTCTGCGTTAAAGGTGTCACAAAGATTTTTGGCGGCTCTTTCTGTTCCTGCAAATATGACGCCCTTGCTTTCGGGGGTAAAAAGTCCGTCAACATCTTCTTTTAGCTGTTTATACGAACCGCCCCATGCCGAGAGCTGTTTTGTTGAAAAGCTGATGATTTCCGACAGTTTGATAGGCATACTTCCGTGAACAAAGTTTTCAAGCACGATTGTTCCGTGACTTTGCAAAAACTCGGTACATTCGTTGAATGTGAGCGCAAAGCGGTCAAAACCTCTGCAAAGAGTTCCGTCCTCAAAGCCTTGCATAAGGGTTTCATTGCTGATAAAGTCCATTGACTTTCCCCGTTCCTGAATTGCAGTAAATTCGGACGCAAAAACGAGGGTATTTCTGTCGAGATAATCAAAAAGCGACTCGGGTTTATCGTAAATCTGATTGATAAATTTGTCCGCATTGGCAATCATTGCGCCGCTGCGGATAAGCTCTGCCTCTGAAAAAAGTTTTTCCTTGGCTTTGGCGCTGTTCTTGGAACGGAGGAGCTTTGCCTTGTGTTCAATTTTATCTGCAAGGGCGGCTCTGTCCTCAATTACTATTTCGGTTGAGGGCGAAAGCGTAATTTTGTCAGCCTTTTTAAATCTTCTCTGTGTTTCAATGTCAAAATAGCTGAGGTCGGTAATTTCATCGCCCCAAAATTCACATCTCACGGGATAGTCGCTGTCGGGCATAAAGAAGTCGAGAATGCCGCCTCTCAGCGAAAACTGACCGCTGCCCTCTACCGCATCAAAGCGTTCGTAGCCGAGCAGAGTAAGCGCCTTTGTCGCCTTTTCAAGCGAGAGCTCCCTGCCCTCTTCAAATTCAATAACCGACTGTTCAAGCACATTTCTCGGAACGGTAAGCTGTGCCGCCGCATCAACACACGCAATTGCAACATCACATTCGTGGTTGAGAAGCTTGAGCAAAACTTTAAGTCTTGCGTGCTCGTACTCGTGCGAACGGCTCTGAAAGTCAAGAAAGTTGAAGTCACGCACGGGATAAACATAGGCACGAAGTCCCATGCACGAAAGGTCATTGCACAAAGTTTGCGCCTCTTTTTCATCGGAGGCGAGACAAAATGCCGTGACGCCCTTGAGGCGGCACAGCGCATAGATGATATTTGATTTGTTAATTGTTGAAAGTCCCGAAGCACAGACCGTTCTGCCCGGCTTGACATTCTTTTCAAGCGTTTTGAAAACGGGTGACTCTTTGAGGACATCAACAAGAAAGTTGAGATTATTCATTTCTTTGTCCCTTTTCAGTTGAACAAATTCATAGCACGGTCGGTTTTGCCGTCAATAATCAGCTCGATTGCTTTTTCGGCATTGTCAAAAATTTCATCGAGCTTTTTCATTTCATCGGGAGTGAACTTTGAAAGCACCCAGTCGGCAAGGTCCCAGTCGGGATTTGGCTTTGCGCCTATGCCAACCTTGATGCGGGGGAATTTATCGCTTCCGCTGAGATAGATGATACTGCGCATTCCCCTTTGACCGCCGTCACTGCCCTTTGAACGGATACGCATTTTTCCGACATCAAGCGAGATATCGTCAAAAATTACAATGACATTTTCGGGTGGGATTTTGTAGAAGTTCATCGCCTCAACAACTGCCTGACCGCTGTTGTTCATATATGTTGTGGGTTTCATCAGCATAACTTTTGCGCCGTTTACAGTGCAAGTGCCGATAAAACTTTTGTATTTTATTTTGTTCACATCACAACCGAGCTTGTCAGCAATGCGGTCAATTGCAAGCCAGCCTGCGTTGTGACGAGTGTTTTCGTATTTTCTGTCGGGGTTGCCGAGTCCCACTACAATGTACTCGATTGAACCCGTTGATTTGTTTTTTCCGAACATATCCGTTTTCCTCTTATTTATATTATATGTATTCTGAAATTTAAATTAACCTTTTCCGAAGCTTACAACAACCCAGTCATCGTTGCCGAGATGATAAGGATTTCCGCAATACGGGCAGTTGCGTTCTCTTGTTGCATCAAAGCTTGCGCCGCAGCTTTTACAGGTTACTTTTTTCATTGTGAAAACTCCGTCATCCATGGTGTTCACACTTCTGCAAACGGTAAGTCTGAACTTTTCGTTTTTAACCCTAAATGAAGAATTTTTGTTTTTCACGGTCGTTGCATAAACGGTCATATCAACATAGCAACAGCCGTTTGTGACATTGAATGAATTAAGCTTTGACACTCCTCTGTACTTGACGTCAACAATATCTCCGAAAGGATTTTTCATCGGATTGCCCTCATAGACTGCGAGGTTTGTGTAATCATCGCTGAAAATCATAATCTTGAGCAAAGCAAGCACCTTGCCGATAAAGTATTCATATGAGAAGTTGGGATTAACCTCTTTCATAAGCCACGGAAGTCTTTTCTGACAATTGAAGTGCGGACCTATCATAGGAATGCTCTTTGCCGCACCGACAAAAAGTCCGAAAAGCGTTTTTAATGCCCATGCAAGGTACCCCGCCAAAAGTCCGCCGAGCAGTACGGGGATTGCTCTTACGCCGATTTCATAGACCATATTTGCGGTTGCGGGATCAAAAGTTCCGTCCTTTACAACCACCCATACCGTAAATGCCGCAACGGCGACAATTCCGCCGAGAAGGTACGGAGCAAGCACCTTTTTCGTTGACTTGTTCGCAAGCGAATAGGTTTTTACAAAGTAGAAGTTTGTAACCTTCGGGAACAAATCGTCCATAATAAAGCGAGTTTTGCAGTTTTTACAACCGTTGAGAAGCTCTCTTACATTGCTTACCGCACCGCAGTTCGGACACGAACACGCAGCCTCGGAATTTTGGTTTTCAAGCCTTGTAATCATTGTGTAAAAGAAAAATCTGTCCTTGATTTTTTTCTTTTTCTTTCCGTCTTTAAAGTATTTCTCCGTAACCTCATATGTCTTTGACGCAATGTTACTCTTACATTCGCCCATATCGTAGGCAGTACAAGCATTTATGGGGACTTCATTCTTCACCGTTTCCTTATCGGTAAAAGCGGTCTGAATCTTTACACCCTTTTCGTCAAGTCTTTTCTTCTGTAGGTCAAGCGCAAAGTCGAGGTCGATTGACGCAATATCCGGATTTTTGCCCTCATTGCACCACAATTCGTACTCATCGACAAAGCTGTTCATTATTTTGTTATCTGAATCGGAGCCGTAAACTATACCAAACAAAATTAAATCACCCTCACATATTGTACCGTTTTATTCCTGCAAAATTTGCAG
>UMEK01041796.1_pt1 | contig 10069 bp, 7 predicted proteins | sample 1964721 | NCBI WGS metagenome assembly UMEK01 (sample SAMEA4836017, study PRJEB28245) | human gut metagenome | biome: gut microbiome; material: fecal sample | place: Denmark | collected 2008 | reverse complement strand
ATTTCCAGAATTTTTATTACTTGCAATAGTTTGTTTCTGTGCTTTTTCCAGATAAAAATCATTGTCAAATATTTGTACCTGTATAAGTCTAAAAAATATTAACATAAAGCAGAAAAGAATTATATTATACGAGATCATAGCTCTCTTATTAAAGTTATTTTTAGTTTTCATCTCTTTTCTGTCTATAAAGATATATATTAAATAAAGTAATAATATTATTAAAAAAGTTGTTGCTTTAAAAAGTTTATAGTAAATAGAGATTCCTATTCCAATAAAATTTAAAAGTAAAATAAGAATTTTAAAATTTTTTAACACAATGCTCCTCCTATTAAATTCCTTTACCTTACAATTATATCAAAAAAACAGAAATCTTGTTATAAAATTTTTATAGAGAAAAATAAAATAGAAGGAACTTATAAATTCCTTCTATTAGTTAAGCTATTTTTATTTTTTCTCTCTCTTTAAACTTCAAATATCTTTCACACTGTCTTCTTCTATCGTAGCCTAGCATGATCCCTAACATAAAATCTTCTTCTGGAGTATAAGTTGTTAAAGATGGTTTGTCTATATTTTTTATTACTTCAACACACTCCTTTGCTCCAAAGAAAACATTTATTCTATTACAACCTAATGGATAGATAATAAAACTAATATTTTCAGCATTTAATTTATTTTTTATAAAATCAATATTCTCTTTTTCTGTTGTATGTAAAATTAGATTTCTAATTCCTTTTTGATATTCATAAATATGATGAATAAAAACCTCCATGATGTTACCTCCTATATTTTCTATAAGCATTATAGAATAAAATTTTATTAAAGTCAATATATTTTTAATAAAAATTATTTGAAAAACAAAATAAAAAAAGAAAATATATTTTTTAGAGAGTAGTAATCTTTATGATATAATAGAAAAGATAAGAAAGATAAGTGGAGGTTATTATGTTTAAAATCCATTCTAAATACACTCCTACTGGGGATCAACCAGAAGCAATAAGAGAATTAAGTGAAAATATAAAAAAAGGTGTTAAAGATCAAGTGCTTTTAGGGGTTACAGGTTCAGGGAAAACATTTACAATAGCTAATGTAATTGAAAAAACTCAAAGACCATCATTGATTTTAGCTCCTAATAAGACATTGGCAGCACAATTATATGCAGAGTACAAGAAATTTTTTCCAGAGAATGCTGTGGAATATTTTGTATCATACTATGATTATTACCAACCAGAGGCTTATATAGCTACAACAGATACATATATAGAGAAAGATTCTTCAATAAATGATGAGATAGAAAAATTAAGACACGCTGCAACTGCTGCTTTAATAAATAGAAGAGATGTAATAATTGTAGCTTCAGTATCAGCTATATATGGATTGGGATCTGCTGAAACGTATAAAAAGATGACTATACCAATAGATAAAAAAACTGGAATAGATAGAAAAGAGTTAATAGAAAGATTAGTAAGTATCAGATATGAGAGAAATGATATTGCCTTTGAAAGAGGAAAGTTTAGAATAAAAGGTGATGTAATTGATATTTACCCATCATATATGGAAACAGGATATAGATTGGAGTATTGGGGGGATGATTTAGAAGAGATTTCAGAGATCAATACTTTAACAGGGCAAAAAATAAGAAAAAATATTGAGAGAATTATGATATATCCTGCAACTCAATATTTAACAGCAGATGGTGATGATGAGAGAATTATAAAAGAGATTCAGAGAGATATGAAAATAGAAGTTGAAGCTTTTGAAAAGAAGGGAAAACTTTTAGAGGCTCAAAGATTGAAACAGAGAACAGAATATGATATAGAGATGATAAGAGAGATAGGATATTGTAAGGGGATTGAGAACTATTCAAGATATCTTTCAGGAAAAAAAGTTGGAGAGACTCCAGATACTTTGTTAGAGTATTTTCCAGATGATTTTTTAATCTTTATAGATGAGTCACACATAACTATACCTCAAATAAGAGGAATGTATAATGGAGATAGAGCTAGAAAAACAGCTTTAGTGGAAAATGGCTTTAGGTTGAAAGCTGCATTGGACAACAGACCTTTAAAGTTTGAAGAGTTTAGAGATCTATCTCATCAAACAGTTTTTGTTTCTGCAACTCCAGGGGATTTTGAGATAGAGAGTTCAGGTGGAATAATAGCTGAACAGCTTATAAGACCAACAGGAATACTTGATCCTGAGATAGAGGTAAGACCTACTGGAAATCAAGTTGATGATCTGTTAGAGGAGATAAGAAAAAGAGTTGAAAAAAGAGAGAGAGTATTAGTTACAACTTTGACTAAAAAAATGGCTGAAGAACTAACAGAATACTATTTAGAATTAGGTGTGAGAGTAAAATATATGCACTCTGATATTGATACATTGGAGAGAGTAGAGATTATAACTGGATTGAGAAAAGGTGAATTTGATGTTTTAGTAGGAATAAACCTTTTAAGAGAGGGGCTTGATATACCAGAGGTATCTTTAGTGGCAATTTTAGAAGCTGATAAAGAGGGATTCTTGAGAAGTAGAAGATCTTTAGTTCAAACTATTGGTAGAGCAGCAAGAAATGTTGAGGGAAGAGTTATTCTTTATGGAGACATAATTACTGACTCTATGCAGGAAGCTATTACTGAAACAGCTAGAAGAAGAAAGATTCAAAATGAGTATAATGTTATTAATGGTATAGATCCTAAGAGCATAATTAAAGAGATAAGTGAAGAATTAATTAACTTAGATTATGGATTACCAGAAGAGAAACAAGGTAAGGAGAAAAAACTATTTACCTCAGTTAAAGATATAGAAAAAGAGATATTGAAGTTACAAAGGGAGATAGCACAATTATCAAAGGAACTAGATTTTGAAACTGCAATAGTGAAAAGAGATGAGATGAATAGATTAAAAAATTTGTTACTTGAATTTTAAGGAGAATAAAAATAGATGTTTGAGGAGAGAACATATACAGTAAGTGAGTTTAATAGAAAGGTAAAAGATTACCTTGAGGAAAATAGTGATTTGAGAGAGTTCTTTTTAGAAGGGGAACTATCAGGGGTAACCTATTATAAAAGTGGGCATCTGTATTTTAATTTGAAAGATAGAGATGCTCAGATAAAATGTGTAGCGTTTAAATATAAGCTTAAAAGGATAGCTGAAGATCTAAAAGATGGTGATTCAGTAAAACTTTTTGGAGATGTGGGATTTTATGAAAATAGAGGAGATTTTCAGATCTTAGTTAGACATATTGAAAAAAAGAATCAGTTAGGGGAGCTATTTATCAGATTAGAGCAGCTAAAAAAAGAGCTAGGAGAAGCAGGGTATTTTGATCTAAAACATAAAAAGCCACTACCTAAGTACCCTAAAAATATTGGGGTGGTAACTGCTTATACTGGAGCAGCTATACAGGATATAATAAAAACTATTAAAAAGAGAGATAATACAATAAATATCTATGCTTATCCAGCTAAAGTACAGGGAGTAGGAGCAGAGGCAGAGATAATTAAAGGGATAAAAACTTTAAATAAAATAGAAGAAATAGATTTGATTATTGCTGGAAGAGGTGGTGGAAGTATAGAAGATCTATGGGCATTTAATGATAAAGATGTAGCCTTAGCTTTTTTCAACTCAAAGAAACCTATAATTTCAGCAGTAGGGCATGAGATAGACAACCTTTTAAGTGATTTAACTGCTGATGCTAGAGCAGCTACACCAACTCAAGCAGTAGAATTATCAGTTCCTGAAAGAGTAAAGGTGCTTGAAACTTTAGATGATAGAAAAAGATATTTAAACTCAGTAATAAGAAATCAAATTGAAATCTTAAAGAAAGAGTTAGAAAAAAGAGAGAATAGTTACTCTATAAAAAACTTTTCTAGAGAGTTAGAAAATAAAAATCAAGAGTTAGTAGAGAGAGAGGAGAGATTAAAAAGAGCGATTCAATATCAGCTAAATGAGATAAAAAATAGCTTAGATAGAAGGGTTCATAAGGTAATAACTTTAAATCCTTTAGAAACACTAAAGAGAGGGTATAGTGTTGTGACTAAGGATAACGAGATTATAAAAAGTGTAAAAAATATAAAGATAGAGGATGAGATAGCGATTAAAGTAACAGATGGAATTATAAAAGGGAGAGTAAAGGAGATAAATTAATGAAAAAAATAGCATTAAGTGTAGTGACATTTTTATTATCAAGTATATTTGTTATGGGAGAGGCCACTCCAATATATGAGTATCGTAATGAAGCATTGAAGAAGATAGATGCTCAAATGGATAAAGAGAGAGATAGACAGAGGTTAAAAAATTTAAATGCACAATTTGAAGAGGCATTAAATGAATATATAGAATCTACAAATAGAAATAGTAATGTAATATTTCAATTGGGAGATCAATATTTTAGAATGAATCAACTTGAGAGAGCAGAAAAGATATTTGCTATGGATAAAAGTGATATAAGAAATCTTTTTGGAGCTGCAACAACAGCAAGATTTTTAGGGAAAAATCAAGAGGCTATATCAAGATATAATGAAGTTTTAGATATGAATCCAAGTTTTTATGAGGCATATTTAGGAAGGGGAATTGCCAATAGAAATCTAAAAAATTATGATAGTGCTTTAAGTGATTTTAGAGAGTATTTAGAGTATAATAAAGATGAGTATGTATATGCTGGAATAGGGGATATCTATATGGCAACTGACAGATATCAAGAGGCTAAAAATATATTGGAACAAGGAAGAGGGTTATTTCCAAACTCAAAAATTTTAAGAGAACTTTTATCAAAGGTTTATGGTAAGATAAAATAAAAGTTAGGGGTTGATTTTTTGGAATGGTATAAATTAAGAATGGCTGGGGTTAGAGATTGTGTCATTCGGAATTTAATGGAAAGATTTGAGAATTATGAAGATATTTTTAATTTTGATAAGTTTACTTTTATAAATGATTTTCAAATAAAAGAGGAAGAGTATTTAAAGATAATTGAATCTAAAAATATGAATCTTAAGGAAGAGATAGAAAAATTAAGTAAAAAAGATATTAAGATCTTAAGTTTTAAAAGCTCAGATTATCCTGAAAACTTAAAAAATATTGCACAACCACCTGTGTTTTTATATTATAGAGGTGATATTACTCTCTTAAAGAAAAGAATAATAGGAGTTGTGGGAACAAGAAGAGCTACAACTTATGGAAGAGTTGCTTGTGAGAAATTTTCTCAAGAGTTAGTTGAAAATGGAATTGTAACAGCTAGTGGTTTAGCTTTGGGAATTGATGGTATCTGCCATAAGAAAACTTTAGAGAAAAATGGAAAAACAATAGCAGTAGTAGGAAGTGGATTGGATATAATCTATCCTAGAGAAAATAAAGTGCTATGGGAACTGATAGGAAAAAATGGATTGATTTTAAGTGAATTTCCTTTGGGAACAGAACCATTAGCAAGAAATTTTCCTATGAGAAATAGAATAATTGTAGGAATATCAAAGGGAATTTTAGTAGTTGAAAGTAAAAAAAGTGGTGGAAGTTTAATTACAGCTGAGATAGCTTTAGAAGAGGGAAGAGATGTTTTTGCTGTCCCTGGAGATATATTTTCTCCTGTATCTGAAGGGTGTAATGATCTGATAAAAAATTCACAAGCTAAATTAGTAACAAGTGTTGCAGATATTCTTGCTGAATATGATTGGAAAAAAATTGAAAAATTAAAAGCGAAAATAGATTTAACTCCTCAAGAGGAAAAAATATATTCAGTTTTAGAGACAGAGTTAACACTAGATGAGATAATAATGAAAACCTCTATAAAAGCAGGAGAAGCATTGGCAATTTTAATGGATTTAGAATTGAAAAAATTAGTTGCAAGTGTTGCTGGTGGAAAGTATAGGAGAAAGGCATATGTAAATGATTGTTGCTTTTTTTCACAAATTTTAGTAAAATGAAACAGAACTGATATAATGAAATGAAAAGTTAGATAGGGGTGAAGAATTTTGGGTAAAAAAAATTTAGTAATAGTTGAATCCCCAGCTAAGGCTAAAACAATAGAAAAAATACTTGGAAAGGATTTCCATGTTGTAGCATCATTTGGACATGTTAGAGATCTACCTAAAAGTAAATTAGGTGTAGATGTAGAGAATAATTTTAAGCCTTCTTATTCTACAATTAAAGGAAAAGGGGAAGTAATAAAAAACTTAAAAGATATGGCTAAAAAATCAGATAAAGTATTTTTAGCATCTGACCCTGATAGAGAGGGAGAGGCAATAGCATGGCATATAGCTTATGCTTTAAAACTTTCAGAAAATGATCCAAATAGAATAGAGTTTAATGAGATAACAGAAACTGCTATAAAAGATTCAATAAAACATCCTAGAAAAATTGATATGGATAAGGTAAATGCACAACAAGCAAGAAGAATTTTAGATAGATTAGTTGGATATGGAATAAGCTCTCTACTTTGGAAGAGTATATCATCAAATACAAGTGCAGGAAGAGTTCAATCGGTAGCACTTAAATTAATATGTGATCTTGAAGATGAGATAAAGAAATTTATCCCAGTAAAGTTTTGGGAGATAAAAGGTGAATTTACTAATAAGTTAAAACTTTCATTATATAAAGTGGAAGATAAAAAAATAGATAAACTCACTGATGAAAAAGTTGTTGAAGAGATAAAGAAAGTTGAGAAAAAAGATTTTGAAGTAATTGAAGCTAAGGTTTCAAAGAAGAGCAAAAACTCTCCACTTCCATTAAAAACAAGTACTTTACAACAGTTAGCATCATCATATCTTGGATTCTCAGCATCAAAAACTATGAGAATAGCTCAAGGGCTCTATGAGGGGATAGATATTGAAGGAACTCATAAAGGGCTTATTACTTATATGAGAACAGACTCTACAAGAATATCAGATGATGCTGTGGAAATGGCTAAAAACTATATTCTTGAAAACTTTGGAAAAGAGTATTTAGGTGTTAAAAAAGTAAGTAAGAGTAAACAAAAAATTCAAGATGCTCATGAAGCTATTAGACCCACAGATATAAATTTAACTCCAGATAGTTTAAAAAATACTTTAGATAAAGATCAGCAAAAATTATATAAACTTATTTGGGAGAGATTTGTTATATCACAATTAGCTCCAATGAAATATGAGCAATTTGAGCTTGTATGTAACTATGATAAATTTTCTTTTAGAGGAACTATCAATAAAATTATCTTTGATGGATATTACAAGATATTTAAAGAGGAAGAGGATCTTCCATTAGGAGAGTTTCCAGATATCAAAGTTGGAGATATATTAAAATTAGAAAAACTGTTGATAAAAGAGGATTATACTAAACCACCTTCAAGATTTACTGAGTCTTCTCTAGTAAAAAAATTAGAAGCAGAGGGAATTGGTAGACCATCTACATATGCAACAATTATAGAAACTTTGAAAAAGAGAGAGTATGTTGCTCTTGAGGGAAAAAGTTTTGTGCCAACAGCATTAGGTTATGAGATTAAAAATAAGTTAGATGAAAATTTCCCTAATATAATGAATATAAAGTTTACTGCTGAACTTGAAAATGAGTTAGATGAGGTAGCAGAGGGAGAAAAGGATTGGATATCTCTACTTTCTGTTTTCTACAAAGATCTAAAATATTATATAGATAAATTTAAGATAAAAGTAGAAGAGGAGATGTCAAGAATTATAGAATCAGATGTTCCTTGTTCTTGTGGAAAGGGAAATATGATTTTAAAAACAGGAAGATTTGGAAGATATTTAGCTTGTCCTAATGAAGAGGATGGATGTAAAGAGAGAATATCTTTAAAAGGAATAGAAATACCAGCAGAAGAGATAGAAAATGGAAAGATCTATGTTAAAGAGAAGGTTGAAGAACTTGTAAAAGCTAAAAAAGGTAAGGAAACAGATGTTTTAACTTCAACTGGAGCAAAGTATCTACTAAAGACAGGAAGATTTGGAAGCTACTTAGAGAGTGAGAACTTCTCAGAAGATAATGATAGAATGCCACTACCACCAGAGATTAGAAAGATGTTAGCCAATAACAAGATTGAAGAAAAAGATGGAGTAATGCAGATAAATACAGAGCTTAAAAAGATAAAAGATGAAGAGGATAGAATCTTAAAAGCTGCAGGTAGATGTGAAAAATGTGGACGTCCATTTAAAATTAGTAGAGGAAGATGGGGAAAATTCCTAGCTTGTACAGGATACCCAGAATGTAAAAATATAAAAAAAATAGAGAAATAGTAAGAACTCACCTCTAGGGGTGAGCTCTTTGAATTTATAAACAAGGAGAAATAATGGATAAAAAAGAGGTAATAGTAGTAGGTGCTGGTTTAGCAGGTTGTGAAGCAGCATATCAGTTAGCTAAAAGAGGAATAAAAGTAAAACTTTATGAGATGAAGTCTAAAAAGATGACAGAAGCACATAAGAAACCATATTATGCAGAGTTAGTATGTAGTAACTCTTTAGGAGGAGATAACCTTGCAAATGCTTCTGGACTTATGAAAGAGGAGTTAAGAAGATTAGATTCTCTATTAATAAAGATAGCTGATAAAAATAGAGTTCCAGCAGGGCAAGCCCTAGCAGTAGATAGGGATGGTTTCTCTATAGAGATAACTGAATATCTAAAAAATATGGAAAATATTGAGATAATAGAGGAAGAGTTTACAAATATACCAGAAGATCAAATAGTATTATTAGCATCTGGTCCATTAACTTCAGAAACTCTATCTAAAGAGATAGGGGAGTTAACTCACAGTGATCATCTATATTTCTATGATGCAGCAGCTCCAATAGTGACTTTAGAATCTATTGATATGAATAAAGCATATAGACAATCACGTTATGGAAAGGGAGAAGGGGAGTATATAAACTGCCCTATGAATAAAGAGGAGTATTATGCTTTCTATAATGCTCTTATTACAGCAGAGAGAGTTCCTTTAAAAACTTTTGAAGAGGAGAAACTTTTTGAAGCCTGTATGCCTGTTGAGAGAATAGCTATGACAGGGGAGAGAACTTTAGTTTTCGGACCATTGAAGCCTAAGGGACTTATCAATCCTAATACAGATAAGATGGATTATGCAGTTGTTCAATTAAGACAAGATGATAAAGAAGGGAAATTATATAATATTGTAGGATTCCAAACAAATCTTAAATGGGGAGAGCAAAAAAGAGTATTTTCAATGATACCAGGATTAGAAAATGCAGAGTTTATAAGATATGGTGTAATGCATAGAAATACTTTTATTAACTCTTCAAAACTTTTAGATGAAACTTTAAGATTAAAGAGTAGAGATAATATTTACTTTGCTGGACAGATTACAGGAAGCGAAGGTTATGTTTCATCAATAGCAACAGGAGCAATGGCAGCTATAAATATTGCTCAGAGAATTTTAGGAAAAGAGAACTTTATTTTAGATGATAGAAGTGCCATAGGTGCTATGATAAAATATGTAACAGAGGAGAAAAAGAACTTCCAACCTATGGGACCAAATTTTGGAATAATAAGATCATTAGATGGAGTTAGAATAAGAGATAAGAAAGAGAGATATAACACAATTTCAAAAATTGCACTAGATTATTTAGATACAAAAATTGGAGAGTTAAATTAGAAAAAGAATGAGAAGGTGATAAGATGGAAAATATAGACAAATATATAAAAGATTTTTTATATATAATGGAGTTTGGAGAGAATAAAAGTCTTAATACAATAAAGTCTATGAAAAAAGATCTATCACAACTATCTGTTTACTTGAGAGAGATAGAAAAAGTAACTGATGTAATGGAGATAACCTCTGTTATGTTAAGAGGTTTTTTAATCTCACTACAAGATAATAATGTTGGAAAAAGATCTTTAAATAGAAAACTTTCATCTTTAAGATCATTTTTTAAATTTTTGTTAAAAAATAATCATATAAAAAGTAATCCTGTTGAAGTTATTAGCTCACCTAGTTTTGAAGCTGAGAAACCGGATATATTAACTTTAGATGAGATAAATAGATTGAGGGCTGTAATAAATACAGATAATGCAAATGGCTTAAGAGATAGATTGATGCTAGAACTTATGTATTCAAGTGGGATAACATCAATAGAGATGTTAAAAACAG
>UMEK01022954.1_pt1 | contig 10089 bp, 10 predicted proteins | sample 1964721 | NCBI WGS metagenome assembly UMEK01 (sample SAMEA4836017, study PRJEB28245) | human gut metagenome | biome: gut microbiome; material: fecal sample | place: Denmark | collected 2008 | reverse complement strand
AATAAAATAAGAGAGATATTATCAAAATATGATGGAACATTTGGAGTAATTATAAAAGATTCTTTTGGAAATAGAGTTGCTATAAATGAAGATAAAGTTTTTTTATCAGCAAGTATAATAAAATTGCATATATTAAGTTGTATATCTAAATTAGACTACAATAAAAAAATCATATTAAAAGATAAGGATAAAGTAGAGGGAAATGGATTACTAAAATCACTAAAATCTGGGGTAAAATTAACAATAAAAGATTTAGCATATTTTATGATCTGTTTAAGTGATAATACAGCTACTAATATTTTAATAGATTATTTAGGAATGGAGAATATCAACAACTTTCTAAAAAACAGTGGTTATTGTGATACTATTTTAGGTAGAAAGATGATGGATATAGAGGCTAAAAAGCTGAACAAAGATAATTTTACATCTCCAAAAGATAGTGAAAAAGTATTAGATATTCTATGCAATGATAAAGATTCTTTAGATATGTTAAAAAATCAAGTTTGTAACAATAAACTACATCTATATATTCCAGAAGAGGAGATATTAGCTCATAAAACAGGAGAGTTACCATCTGTTGAGCACGATGTTGGAAGGTTATATTTTAAAAATGGCTGGGTTGATATATTGGTTTTTACTCAAGATTTAAAAGAGAATATAGATGGAATAAGAATAAACAATGAGATAGGAAAAATTGTTTATGAGTATTATAAAAATAGAGGCTATTAATAGCCTCTATTTTTCTTATTTACATAATTATTTATTTAAAAAATCAAGAGCATATTGAGCATAGAATGCTACACCATATTTGAAAGCATCCTCATCAACGTTGAATTTACCATGATGGTGAGGGTAAACAATTCCTTTAGCTTCATTTCTAGCCCCAAGTCTAGTCATAACACCAGGAACAACAGAAGAGAACTCAGAGAAGTCTTCCCCACCTGTGCTAGGTGGAAGATGAAGTACATTTTCTTTTCCTACAAGTTTGCTAGCAGCTTCTTGAGCTATCTTAGCACATTCATCATCGTTGATAGTAGGTTTAACACAAGAATCATATTCCATTTCAGCAGTTGCCCTATATGCTTCGGCTGTAGATTTTGCTATTCTTTCAATAGCAGCTGAGATAACATCTTTGTATTCAGGCTTGAAATATCTAACAGTTCCCTCTAGTACAGCAGTAGGGGCGATAACATTAAATCTAGTACCAGATTTAATAGATCCAGTAGTTACAACAACAGGATCAAATGGACTTAACTCTCTACTAACAATAGATTGTAGGTTCATAACAGTAGCAGCTCCAACAACAACAGCATCAACACATTGTTCAGGTCTAGCTCCATGTCCACCCTTTCCAGTAATAGTTATTTTAAAAGCATCAGCAGATGCCATTCTAGGACCACCATCAGCATTGATAGTTCCAGTAGGCATATCAGAAGAGATATGGATTCCCATTACCCCATCTACTCCATCTAAAACTCCATCAGCAACCATTGCTGCTGCTCCTCTTCCTACCTCTTCTCCTGGTTGGAAGAAGAATTTTACAGTTCCTTTAAGCTCATCTTTCATTTGATTTAAAACTTTAACAGCTCCCAATAGCATAGCTCCATGAGTATCATGTCCACAAGCGTGCATTAGTCCAGGTACTTTAGAAGCATAATCAACATCATTCTCTTCAACAACAGCTAGAGCATCAATATCCCCTCTAAGAGCCACAGTTTTACCAGGAGTATTACCATGAATAGTGGCTACAACTCCAGTTCCAGCAACACTTTTATATTCAACACCCATTTTATCTAGCTCTTCTTTAATTCTTGCAGAAGTATTAAACTCCTTCATGCTAGGTTCAGGATTCATGTGAAACTCTCTTCTCATTTTAACAACATACTCTTGTACTTCTTTTGCTAATTCTAATGTTTTCATAAATTTCCTCCTCTGTTTTATATATAATTTTATTTTTCTTCATCTAAAACATACATATTTGTAACATCAATATATCCATCATTTCTAAAAACAAGATTTTTTACATTTTTTCTAATAGCCATATTGATCATTGGATAAACTAAAGTATAGTGAGGTAAATCCTCTTGTAAAATATTTTGTACTTCGTGATAAGCTTTAGTTCTTTCCTCTTCATTACTAGAATATCTAGCTTTGTCTAATAACTCATCAACTCTCTCATTTTTATAATAACTTCTGTTTCCTGATAATCCTTGTTGACTAGAATGGAATAAAGGATATAGGAAAGCATCAGCATCACTAGTAGAGTTCCATGATAATAAGTAAAGTTGTTTATTTGGTTGAGCAGTTCTTGAGATATATGCTCCCCATTCAAAGATTTTAATCTCTGCATTGATTCCAATCTGTTTTAATTGCTCTTGCATAATAACACACATATCTGTTCTAGATCCCTCATCATTTACCCAAAGTTCAATATCCAATCCATTTTCATATCCAGCTTCTTTTAATAATTGTTTTGCCTTTTCAACATCTTGAGTATATTGTTTAGCAGGTGCAATATGTGCAGGAGAAGCTTTAGGTAAAACAGAATCAGCAACAACAGCAGATCCTCTAAAAACAGTTTCAGCTAAAATTTTAGTGTCAATAGCATAAGCAATAGCTTGTCTAAGTTTTATATTTTGGAAAGTAGGGTTAGTAGAGTCAAATCCTAAATATAGAGAAGATGGAGATGAAACTTCTAAAAACTCCATATCTGAACTTTTTTGAATAGCCTCTTTATCCATAATTCCAATGTCAAAAGCCATATCAGCTTCACCAGTTTCTAGTGCAATAGTTCTATTACTAACTTCAGTAATACATCTCATTGTAATTTGTCTAACTTTTGGAGCTCCTAAGAAAGATTCATCAAAAGCTTCAACGATGATTCTATCACCAGGAATCCAATCTTTAAACTTATATTGTCCAGTTCCAACAGGTGATTTAAAGAAGTTTTCCTCCCCTACTTCTTGGACAGCTCTCTTGCTAACAATAGAAGCTTGTGTTTGAGCTAAGTTTGTTAATAGTGGACCAAAAGGTTTTTCAGTAGTAACTTTTACTGTATAATCATCAATTACACTAACTTCAGAGATTGGTTTAAAAAGATATGAACTTTGATTAGAAACCCTTGCTCTATCTAAAGTAAATTTAACATCTTCAGCTTTTAGTTCATCACCATTGTGGAATTTTACACCTTTTTTTAGATAAAATACTGTGTTTAAATCATCAACTTTCTCCCAACGTTCAGCTAAACAAGGGATAATATTTAAATCCTTGTCAAATGTTACCAATCCATTAAAGATTAATTTAATAGTTTTATTTGATGTAGTATCAATAGTTCTTTGTGGATCAAGTGTTTTAGCATCAGCTTTTAAAGCTACAACTATATTTTCTTTATATTTTTGACTTTGCTGAGGTTCATTAGTTTTTTCCTCTTTTTTATTATCAGTTGCAATAACTTTCATTCCTGTAAAAAATACTATCATCATGGCTACTAAAGCAGTTCCTATTTTTTTCATTGTATTATTTTTCTTTTCCATTTACAACACCTCATTTTAATATTTTTAGAATAAATTTAATTTTTTATAGTTGTATTGGAAAACTGAGGAGTGTCCTGCAAAGAATTTTTAAAGCTTTCATAATATTTCCCCCTTTTGTGTATAAAAAAAGCAGCCATAAGGCTGCTTATAAATAACTTGCTTTTAATTAACAGAATCTTTAATATATGAAAAAAGTTATATAAATTTAATTTAGAACTACTTATATGGATAAATTTAAAATAACCCTCTTATTAAAGAAAAGCCAATATAAATATTTCAGTCTTACCTTAACATAATTTTTGCTATATGAAATTGTAGTAAATATAAAATAGAGTATAAAACTAGAAAATATAACAAATATTATTATGCTAAATAAGAACATATATTGACCTCCTTTTTTAATTTTTTTATCTTGTGATGAGTATAATACTAAACTTGAAAAAAATCAAGTTATTTTTTTATTTTTTTGAAAAAAATAGTTCATTTACTTTTTCAGAATTAGGTTTTCCAAAATATGATCCTATTGTAAACAGTAAAATAGAGAATATTATTGTTGGTACAATTTGATGCATATTCATAATTTTAATATTCATAATAACTGTGTATAGATAGAAAACCACACTAAATATCATTGAAACAGCAGCTCCAGTGGCATTTGCTCTCTTCCAATATAATCCTAAAAGTATAGGACAGAAGAAAGCTGCCTCTTGTCCAGCAAGTGCAAAAAGATTTATCCATACCAATAGTTTAGGTGGATTTAAAGCTAATACAAAAACAATTATTCCCAATAGAAGAGAAGTTGCAAAAGAAAGCTTTTTAATCTTGCTCTCACTTGGATTTTTGTCAATATAGTTTATATATAGATCTTTTACTATGGCAGCAGATGACATAATTAAAAGTGAGTCAACTGATGACATAATAGCTGCTAAAGGTCCAGCAATAAATACTCCTGCAAGAATAGGGTGCATATTTTTTATAGCAAGAATAGGGATAATTTTATCTCCTACCTCTACACCAGGTTCAACAGCTGCTCCCATAACTCCAACTAAGTGCATTCCAAGCATAAGAATTCCAACAATAGAAGTTCCAATAATCATAGCTCTGTGCATAGCTTTACTATCTTTAAATCCCATACATCTTACCTCTGTAACTGGAAGTCCCAATACCCCCACTCCAACAAGCATCCAGAAAGATAGGATAAATGGCTTAGAAACAGCTCCATTACTATCTGGTGTTAAAAGATTAGGATTAGTTTTTAAAAGAGTTTGCATAATATTTTCCATACCATTTCCTTTTTCTAAAATGATAAAGAAAAGAAGTCCAGTAGCTAGTAACATAACAATACCTTGGATAGCATCTGTTATAGTAACAGCTCTAAATCCTCCAAATGTAGTATAAATGATTACTACAGCAGTAAATAGAATAAGTCCGAAATTGTATGAAAGTCCTGTAACACTTTCAAACAATCTAGCTCCTCCAACAAATTGAGCAACAATAGTTCCAATAAAGAAGATCAGCATCATTAAAGAGGCAAGAACTATAACTAAGTTACTTTCATATCTAGCTCTTAAATAGTCAGTTATAGTAACACCATTTATCTTTCTAGATATAATAGCAAGTTTTTTACCAAGTATTCCAAGAGTAAAGAAAGCAGTTGGAACTTGAATACAAGCTAGAAATACCCAACTTAACCCTAAGTTATACGCTACTCCAGGTCCACCAATAAAAGAGCTTGCCCCTACATATGAGCTGATTAGAGTCATTGCTAAAACTAATCCTCCCATGCTTCTACTACCAATAAAGTACTCTTCCATAAATTTACCAGCTTTATGTTTATGTTTACCAGTTTGCCAAGCTACAATTAAAATAGCTAGAATATATATAAAAATTGGAATTATTAACATTTTTCTTTCTCCTTTTCATCTAAATCAATCTCTTTAAAAAAGAACTTGATAGCTACCCAAACTAAGATATTTATAAAGATAAGTCCAACTACACATGAAAAAAAGAACCATCTAGGTAAACCAAAAATATAGACATACTCACTAGGATCTTTTCCCTCATCAATATACCCCCAGAAATACCACCATATAAAATAGATTAAGTAAAGTATAATTGTAATTATAGCTTCTTTGTTAATCTGTTTTTTTACATCCATTTTAGCTAATTACCCTCCTTTAAAATAGTTTTTAGTACCATATAATAGCTCAAAACACAAAAAAAAGCAACCTAAATAGTTGTTGAGTATAGTTTAATTTTAGTGTATAATAAATTTTTGAAAGAAATAAAATAGAATTAGTGAGGAATGAGATGAAAAAATATTTAAAACTTTTTACAGGAATGTTTTTATGTGCTTTAGGGTGTGTAATGATAATTAAGGCTGATTTTGGATCTGCACCTTGGGATGTTTTACATCAAGGAATATCAAAAACAATAGGAGTTACAATAGGACAAGCAAGTATTACATTGGGAATATTTATAGTGTTGCTAGATATATTTTTAGGGCAACCAATAGGGATAGGAACTGTGTTAAACTTTTTAAGCATAGGAATTTTTATGGATTTGATATTTTATTTTAATTTCATACCAGAAAGTTCTTCAATTATTTATAGAATATTTTTATTAGTTATAGGGATATTTTTCTATGCTTATGGAACTTTTTTGTATATGGTACAAGGAATGGGATGTGGTCCAAGAGATGGATTTATGCAAATTTTAACTAAAAGAACAAGATTTTCTGTTGGAGTGATAAAGAATGGAATAGAGATAATGGCATTTTCATTGGGATGGCTTTTAGGTGGAAATTTAGGAATAGGAACAATAGCAACAGCACTTGGATTGGGAACAACTTTAGCTTTTATACTTAGATTTTATAATATAGATTTAAAAGAGTTAAAACATAAAACAATAAAAGAGGAGATAGTTTCTTTTAAAAAGAAAATAAAATGAGGTTGATGATTCAACCTCATTTTTCTATACTGTAACATCTTTTATCCATTTAAGAGATCTATATCTAATTAAAGACGCTACCAACTTTATAAACTCTGAGAAATCAGCCATAGCAACTAATAAAAATACAGGCACTTTATAATAAGCTCCAATAAAAGCCACAGGAACAGCATAGAACCAAAGTGGGAAAATATCTAAGCAGAAAGCAACCTTTGTATCTCCACCAGCTCTAAAAAGTCCAATAAGCAGAGTCCAGTTAATCATCTTTAAAAATACAAATATTCCAGCAGCTCTCATAGTTTTTACAGCCATTATATGTGCTTCATTTGGAAGATGGTATAGAGAAACAATTGTTCCAGTTAATGCTTGAACTAAAATTAAACTGAAGATTCCCATAATAAAGGCGATTTGAAGTATCTTTTTAGAATAGATAATAACCTTGTTTTTATCACCTTTTCCAATAGTATGTCCAATAATTACAGAGGCAGAGTTTGAAATTCCCATAAAGATAATAGATGATATAGCAGTAATAATATCAGCTATCTGAACACAAGCAGCTTGAGTAGTTCCAAGCTTTGAATATGCTACAGATAGAGAAACTGTTCCAAGTATCCAAAGCATCTCTGTAAGAAATACAGGAGATGATATTCTAATAATCTCTTTAATAAGATCTTTAGGAAGATTCATATATGATTCTATTTTTCCCTTTAAATTAAAATCTTTTTTATACACTATTAACCAAATTGTAGTCAATTCGCAGATTCTAGCAATAACAGTTGCAATAGCAGCTCCTTGCTCTTTTAAACAAGGAAAACCAAAATTTCCGTAGATTAAGCAGTAGTTGAAAAATGTATTTATAGCTACTCCCACAGAAGCAGATACCATAGGGAATTTAGTAAGTCCCATAGCTCTAAGGCAAAATCCAGTACTGAAAGATAGGGCATAGAAACTATATGAAAATAGAGCTTTAGTTATATATGATACTCCTATTTTTAAAACCTCTGGATCTTTGGTAAAAATTCCAATGATTTTTTCAGCATTGAAAAAAGTAATAGTTGAGAAGATTATAGCTAAAGTAAAGCAAGAGATTACCATTTTTCCTAAAATACGTCTAATCATGTCAAAATTTCTCTTACCATAATATTGAGCAACAAAAACTCCCATACCACTACAAAGCCCAAATAGAAAAAGATCCAGTATTCTATATACACTATTAGCAAAACCAACAGCAGCAATATAGTCAGTACCTAATCTTCCTATCATTAGATTATCTATGAAATTTAGAGAAGATGATATAAGTTGTTGAATCATTAAAGGTACACCTATTGTAAGAAAACTTTTATAAAATTCAGATAGATCTATTTTTTTCTTTTCCATAAAATTCCCCCAAATAAAGATTAATTATAAGATATTTTATCAGTAAAATTTATAAAAAACAAGATTATCAATTAAAATAAAAAAACTATTGACATAGTTGAAAAAATATCATAATATATACTTGTAAAAAATAGCACTCATCTAATAAGAGTGCTAATAAAATTGTTGGAGGGATATAGATGAACATTAAGCCAATAGGAGAAAGAGTTTTGATAAAACTTGTAAAAATGGAAGAGAAAACAGCAAGTGGAATTATTCTTCCAGGAGCAGGAGATAAAGAAAAACCTAACTTTGGAGAGATTATAGCTCTAGGAAAAGGTGAAAAATTAGAGGGATTAAACGTAGGAGATAAAGTAGTTTATGCAAAATTTGCAGGAACTGAGATAAAAGATGGAGATGAAAAATATCTTATTTTAAATATAGATGATGTTTTGGCAGTAGTTGAAAAATAGGAGGAACTAAGATGGCAAAAATATTAAAATTTGACGAGGAAGCAAGAAAAAAACTTGAAATAGGTGTAAATACATTAGCAGATGCAGTTAAAGTAACATTAGGACCAAGAGGAAGAAATGTAGTTCTTGAAAAAAGTTATGGATCACCTCTTATTACAAATGATGGGGTTTCTATTGCTAAAGAGATTGAACTTGATGATCCATTTGAAAATATGGGAGCTCAACTTGTTAAAGAGGTAGCAACTAAATCAAATGATGTTGCAGGAGATGGAACAACAACTGCCACTATTTTAGCTCAGGCAATAGTAAAAGAGGGGCTTAAAATGGTAAGTGCTGGGGCTAACCCAATGTTCTTAAAAAAAGGTATAGAAAAAGCAACTAAAGAGGTTATAAAACACTTAAAAGATAGAGCTAAAAAGATTCAATCTAATGATGAGATAGCTCAAGTTGCTTCTGTATCAGCAGGAGATGAAGAGATTGGTAAATTAATAGCTCAAGCTATGGAAAAAGTTGGAGAAACAGGGGTAATAACTGTTGAAGAAGCAAAATCTCTTGAAACTACATTGGAAGTTGTAGAGGGAATGCAATTTGACAAAGGTTATGTATCTCCATATATGGTAACAGATACAGAGAGAATGTATGCTGAATTAGATAACCCATATATTTTAATAACTGATAAAAAAATCTCAAATATGAAGGATATTTTACCAATATTAGAGGAAACTGTTCAAGCTGGTAGACCAGTATTGATCATAGCTGATGAGCTTGAAGGAGAAGCTTTAACTACATTGGTAATCAATAAATTGAGAGGAACATTGAATGTAGTTGCTGTTAAAGCTCCAGCATTTGGAGATAGAAGAAAAGCTATGTTAGAAGATATTGCAATTCTAACAGGAGGAGAAGTTATCTCTGATGAAAAAGGAATGAAACTTGAAGAAACTTCAATTATGCAACTAGGTAGAGCTAAAAAAGTAAAAGTAACTAAAGATACAACTGTAATTATTGATGGAATGGGAGCTTCTGAGGATATTAAATCAAGAACAGCTTCTATTAAAAATCAAATAGAACTTACAACTTCAGATTATGATAGAGAAAAATTACAAGAAAGACTTGCTAAACTATCTGGAGGAGTAGCAGTAATTAAAGTTGGAGCAGCTACTGAAACTGAAATGAAAGATAAAAAACTTAGAATAGAAGATGCTTTAAATGCTACAAGAGCAGCAGTTGAAGAGGGAATAGTACCTGGTGGAGGAACTGTTCTACTTGAGATTGTAAAAGAGATGGAAGATTACAAGCTTGAAGGAGAAGAGGGAATAGGAGTTGAAATTGTTAAAAAAGCTCTTATGGCACCACTTAGACAGATAGCTGAAAATGCTGGAGTAGATGGAGCAGTAGTTGTAGAGAAAGTAAGAAATATGGAAAAAGGATATGGATTTAATGCTGCAACAGAAAAATATGTAAATATGATGGCAGAGGGAATAATTGACCCAGCTAAAGTAACTAGATCAGCTATTCAAAATGCTGCATCAGTATCAGCATTAATTCTTACTACTGAAGTATTAGTAGCAACTAAGAAAGAACCTAAGGCACCAGAAATGGGAAACCCTGGAATGATGCCAGGAATGATGTAAAAATTTGTTAAAAATAAAAATTAATATAAAATGATCAACGGATAACTAAAAACTAAAACTATTTTGTATGAGAAACTGGTTTCTATATGAAGCCAGTTTTTTCTTTTAAACTATAATTTATCATTCTAATAAAAAGTAAAAATATTG
>UMEK01014882.1_pt1 | contig 10291 bp, 10 predicted proteins | sample 1964721 | NCBI WGS metagenome assembly UMEK01 (sample SAMEA4836017, study PRJEB28245) | human gut metagenome | biome: gut microbiome; material: fecal sample | place: Denmark | collected 2008 | reverse complement strand
CGGGGGCAAATAGGCTTGAACTGTACACGTGAATCCGGCCCAGTGTACAAATAACCACGATTTGCACACTGGACCGGCTAATATTGTATTACTTACGTCATGATTAATCGACAAATCACATAAGCAACATTCTTTAATTTCACATCATCTCACTCTTTTGTATGAACAAACAGATTCAGAATAGCGGTCACCTATCAATGACAGCCTTGATTCAGACAGATGCTGTATCACATACAAGTCCGTATATGCGCCATTATTTCCAGATACGGCCCTTATACTAACCACTATAGTTCGCGATGTTGGATCATAAGTATATTCACCCCATCTGTCCGAAGAGTAATCATAACCATTCAGATATTCATGCCATTCTCCATTCTTGCCGATTTCAAGAATCTCAGGATACGAGGCATTCCCCACTTCCTGCCAAGTTCCGACGATATCATTACCACTACCGGATTTCACACACGATATTGCAAGGCAAAACATGCAGATTACTGATGTACACCACCTTATCAATTTCTTCATTTCAACAAATATATTTATCATTTCCTGTTGTCATAATGGTACAACATATTATTCGTCTTTCGCAGTAGACTTTTCCTTGACGCAGCGGACAGAGCAAGCCTGCCTTTTGGGTGTTTGCCAAGTCATACCGCATCGTCCACCTCCTTTAATGCTGTCAAATTCTAAAGCCCATGGTCTTGAGGAGTCATCAACATCTGACGTCCAATAGTTCGGCCAATGTGCACCACCCACATCGGAATAACTGTCACCGTCTGGTAAGAATATTGCTATCACGCCTTCAGAATAAGCCGTCTCACCAGAGAACCATCTTCCTCGCTGACCGTCGTACTCCACCCCAGTAGAATGATTTTTAGACAATGATGCCAATTCTGACTTTGTCGGAACACGCCAACCATTGGGGCATGGATCATACTGTGTCTTTATTGGATTATTTGGAGTACCATTTCGCCATAGAGCATTATTCTTCACATCAAGCCAATCGACATTATTTCCTGCTGAAAAATAAATATTCTCTTTTTCTTTAGATTCGCCAACAGTCAAAGACACAGGACCTTTCTCTACTGTTATTTTTGAATCCGAGTGATTCTCAATGCCATACCGACGCCCCCATTGGTAAAGTCTTCCGTTAAGGTCAATGTCCGCTTTCTTGTGACCGCAGTTGACAGGAGCCCAAACGACACCATCAATGGCTATTCCCTTGCCGTGGTTCTCGCCATCCTCATCGATGTAGTCCTCAGTTTCAACAGGTACGGCGGCTACCTGACGAACAACGACGTCAAAGCTGTATTTTCCGTAGATGTCAGCAAATGTCAGACTTCCAGAACGCTCTGAAGTCAGATTATTTTTCGTTGCCGAGATTTTAATCTTGCGAGTGCCGGCATCCCCCTCAGACGGATCAATGGAAATCCACGACTCAGACTTTGACACTTTCCACGACAAGTTTGTCTCCAGCGTCACATACTCTTCTGACGCATCTGCTCCGAAAGTAACGGCATCCTTGTCCAATTTCAAATATGGAGAAGTCTGGTCTATAGACTTATAGCCCTGACTGACAATCAACTCCACATATTCTTCCGCGCCTACAGCGGAGAATCTAACAAGTGCACTCCTGAGTTTCGAGAGTTTATTCTCTCCTACAGCAATCTTCACTTTCTTGACTCCAGCCTTGCCGGACTGCGGATCAATCGTAACCCAGTCGGATTCAGATGAAGCCGTCCAGTCCACATTGCTTTCCAATGAAACATACATTTCAGATGCTTCATGGTTAAACTCAACCTCGTCTTTGCTTAATGTAATTTCCGGCGTTTCCCGGGTAACACTCTCATTTTTCTTGCAGGAAGGTAAAAGAGCGACCGTTGCAGAAAGCAAGAGTGCAACAGCCATTTTCATAGTTTTGTTTTTCATTTTTGATATTGTTATAACATTATTTCATATAGTGATCTTTTTACCCATAAATGTCATTGTTGTCTGATGACAAATGAACTATTGTTCAAGACTATAAGAAAACTCATGTATATACTTGTTCATATTAGTGTTAAATACATATTCCAATATGTATATCATCCCATTATTTTTCATTTTAATTGCTCTGATTGCACGTCCATTATCCAATTTGTACAGCGGCAGTTCAACATTCTTTCCTGACAATGTAAGGACAGGCAGCATTAGCATTCTTGATGCAAACGTCCTCTCACTATTGCTGCCATCATTCCATTGTATGGTAAATTTATCCCCATGTATACAAAGTTTCGGTTTTATGTCATTATAAACCTGAACACCAGCCAGGCCCAAGGAGATGCTGGAAAAGGATGATATTCGGTACGTTCCAGACTTATAGAAAAAGGTTTCACTTATCTCGTAAAAATCAGATGCCGATATGGAAGGTGATGGGACACCAGATGTTTTGTTGCTGTCAGAAAGGAAATAGCTTTTAGGCACAAGACTATATTTTTCCACTTTAGCGCCATCCAATGCTCTCCAAATGAAAGTCTGCCGGTCATCGGAGAATGTCAACAAATACCTCCCTGCAGAAGATTTATAAGTATATGATTCAGATGGATAATCGGAGGTATATGTCATTTTATATTCTGCATCACGGACTTTCTTTTCAAAATAATTCGGATCCGTGCGCAACAACTCTTTGACCCGACGTATCGAATATTGATAAGTGTAATTGAAAAAAGTCGCATAGTCTCCATAAAAATTGAAAACGCAACAATACGGAGAATTATTGACATCCGACTGAACATAAAAATATATTGCATCTTCAGAATCATAGAATTGAGCGTACCCATTACAAGTAAACGCGACAAATAAAAAAAAGGCCGCGCTCAGTTTTCTGTATATTGTCGTCATAGGAAGATAATGCAGCATAGAATCTCAAAAACAACAATCAGTCCTTCTCCGGAACATATTTCTTCCATTCAAACACACATGTCTCCATTGCCGGTTCAGAAGACGTTTCACTTGACCAGATGGCTTTCATCTCCTTGACAAAGCCGTTCGCATTTAGTTTATAGCTATACACAATTTCCTCAGAATTGCCATCTTCATCCACTCCGGAAATTCTCTTGACAAGGCACTGCGGAACGGCTGTTCCCAGCAGTCCGGCTTCAAGAAGAGGCATTTCAAACCAGAACATTACGTCATTCAGATTGTCGGCCCAATATTGCAGAGGATTTGTCTTTGCCGGGATTGATGTATATTCTATCTTATGTTCACATCCATCAACAGTGTAAGCGACAAGGTTAGAACTGCTGTCATATGAATACGTCCAGGTCAGATAGGACGGAGCTGCATCGCCATCACGGTAAATGTCTGTCTGTTCTACAAGTCTACCATTAGAATCATACTCAAACACGAATGTATCATACTTATCAAGTTCAATATCCTTGACATATCCATCTTTATTCAAAGACATCTTGATGCATTCGTCACCGGCATACAGATAGACGTATGACGGAAGTGCATAGACAAGACGACACTTCTGCAGATCTTTGCCGCTTACAACGTACTCGAATGATTCCAGCACAGGGCGCTCACACCAATCAACAGAAATGTAGGATGCATTGTCAAATAATCCATACGTTCCGGACGCGGTGTTGTTCTTCTCCGAATAGGTATCGACTATAGAAGACAACACAAAACAAGCGGCCGATTCCGGCAGCTCAGGCGTCACGTTTTCGCCATTGCCGCCTGTCTCATTTCCATTGCCATCTCCTTCCGAAGGGGCAACAGTCTTAGTGCAAGAAACAACTGCTAGGAGAATTGCTCCCAGCAATATAATTTTTGATTTTTTCATCTCAAAACTTAGAAACTATTATTTAAATTCTAGAATGTATCATTCTTATAGTGTCAAAGAACTCTATTTCACACGATAGCGTCGCGTTTTCTTCGGATATTTTATCTCAAGGATGTCATTTGCACAACTATACTTGTAACGAGAGCCGTCAATGAACAAGTATTTGTCATCGACTGTATACCAGACAAAATCCTCATCTTCGTTAACCCAATCAATTTCCGACTCCCATGTGCCGGAAATTCCTGTTCCATCGCTATAAAAATGCTTATAGCCATGAACATACGTTTTTCCGTCCATTTCAATCCATTCTTCAAACAATGAAGAATCATGCTCCATTGTCCGGTAATCAACATCACTGGTCTTCGAACATGACAATCCACAAAACATCGCCCCAATCAATAGGGCATATAACTTACAGTATTTCATCTTGCAATCTTCTTTTTTAAAACAATGGCAACTCGGCAGGCACGTCATCAGCATTTCCGAACTTGCCGGCCCAATATTTGATTCCATCAATCTCCACATAGACCAGCCCCCAATATGCTGACTTAGCTTCACGCTCGGATTTCTTCATCGAGGCAACGGCCTCTTTATATAAATCTCTCTCTTCCGAAGTAAGAGTCTCTCCCTTATCCATTCTCTCTCTTAAGGCCCAATAGGCGTTCCACAAGATGCTGGCATCCGCATATGGAGTCGGATCCACTTGCGCAAATAAGGATTCTTTGAATGAAAACGAAGATCCGCTGGCATCAGTAAGTTCTCGCCAATAATAATATCCCTTTCCATCAAGATATACAAACCCTGCATATCCGAACATATATCCATATCGAACTTCCGATGATGGGCATAACGACTGTTTTGAAACAGACACTGATATGTTCCAGCTAAAATCAGCATAGTTTGCAGTAACCGACACATTTTTCCTAATTTCAGTGCCTTTCAATGATTCCGAGTTCCCACCAGTTCCACTATCATCTTTCCCATTATTGGCTGAAGAGCCGTTCCCGGATCCTCCGCTCTCTGTATTTGAGGAGTTATTATTCCCTTTCCCATCGGGAGACAATTCCGGGCCACATGCTGTAAGCACTGACAATACTGCCACCAAACTTAATATTCTGTTAATTGATTTCATTCCAAACCACGTTATATTGTATATCAGTTCATCCAGTCAAGAACAGGAAAGCCATCCTTGCCAAATTTCCAGTTACAGAAAGAATAGTCCTCGTACTTCATTCGCAACTCCTAAACGTTTTCATTGAGTTTGTCCAAAAAATCTTTAGACTTCATCTCTTCGACTGTCATTGAAACAACATCAGTCTTTGGAAGAGTATTGCCTACTTCTGCTCCCACAGCGCAATAACTGCTGTTGATCAGATAATAGCCATGACATAGCATTGCGCCAGCCACACTGCTACCATATTGCGAGCTTTTATAGAACTCCCCTAACAGGGCGCCCACGCCACCTCCGTTTTTGTTAATCATGCCAAAGTTCACAATATTTTCAAATACATTAGAGCGTCTGCAAAAGCCCACGATTCCTCCGACAGCCAAATCACGAGATGCCTGACATGAAACGGTCCCGAAATTCACATTATTAGCACATATTATTTTGGCGTCAGCACAAGATGCGACGATACCGCCACACCTATTTCCTTTGCACTCAATTGTGCCAAAATTGAATGAGTTGAAAATTTTACTGTCAATATCCAAATAGGCAGTTATCCCGGCGGCACGGTTGTTACTATACACAGCCCCATAGTTAGCACAAGAATCAATCAGGCTTCCACCACGTCCAATAACCCCGGCGCATGGTGCAGAAGATTTCACTGTTGCATAGTTCACACAATTACTTACTTTGCCACCGAAACCAACAACTGCCCCAATTGTCGTATCACCAGAGAAATAACTATCCTTTATAGTCACATTAGAGACTTTTGCTGTCACATAACCAAATAGTCCGATATATTTATTTTTACAAGTAGTACAAACTATCCCATAGATAGTGTGTCCATTTCCATCAAAGTATCCGCCAAAAGGGGTACTGTAGTCTTTTCCAATAGGGACCCATTGTTCAAATTTCAGAACAATACCATTTAATTCCCCATTTTCGTCAAGAACATTCTTGTTGAACCGGATGTCATTTTCAAGTCGAAAATGCATTTCGCGGTAATGAATTCCTTTTGCGCAATCATTTGATAGTTTCCGCAACTGAGCCGCGGTCTTTATCTGGTACGGATTCTTCTCTGAACCGTCACCGCCAGCAAACTCCTTCGCAATCGTGAATTTGTCGTCAGGATTCACCTCCTGATTATCTCCAGAGTTCCCACCGGACTCTCCAGTATCGCCCGTACTGCCGGAATCACCGGAACTGCCAGAACCTTCGGCATTGCCCGAGTCTCCATCAGTTCCACTATCATCTTTTCCATTATTGGCAGAAGAGCCGTTTCCGGAGCCTCCGGTCTCTGTATTTGATGCGTTATTATTACCCTTTTCATCAGGAGACAATTCCGGGCCACAAGCCGTAAGCACAGCCAATATTGCCGCCAAACTTATTATTCTATTAATTGATTTCATTCCAAACAACATGTTCTATTGTATATCAGTTCATCCAGTCAAGAACAGGAAAGCCATCCTTGCCAAATTTCCAGTTACAGAAATTGTATTTCGGATATATTTCTTTCAATTCTGCGACATTAGCATTCAGTTTATCAAGAAAACCCTGCGATTTCATTTCTTCCGACTTCATTGACAGGACATCGGTCTGCGGACATAGTGAGCTATTGGCACCCACTGCGCTATAACTTGTACTCTCCAAATAATATCCATGGCAAAGTTCTGTATAGTTGCCGGAACCTGCAGAATTATCCTTGAAATATGTTCCGACCAATGCTCCAATTCCAGAGATATTCTTCAATATCATCCCATAATTCACAACATTAATCACAGCTTGAAAACGGCTGAAATAGCTTGCTATGCCACCTACTCGCAAGTTCTTCGATGTTCGACACGATATCACGCCCAAGTTTACACAATTCGTAATCTCATGTGCATAACCTGGAAAAATGGCCACTATTCCTGCGGCATAACTGCTTCCCTCGATATTTCCATAATTAAATGAATTTCGAATACGCATTGCGCGTCCTGCGACTCCAGCTGCATCTCCGCCATAAACTTTGCCAAAATTTCCACAGGAATCAACGAAAAGGTCCACATAACCCGCAATTCCCCCCACATATGTGTCTGAAGAAGTACTTTTTACCGTAGCATAGTTCACACAATTAATCACGCGTTCCATAAATCCAGCAATGGAACCCACATCCTTTTTACCTTCAAAATAACTGTCTTTGATTGTCAAATGAGTAACGGTTCCGCATGCACCAAACAGACCAGTAAAGTCATAAGAATCATTCGTACAAACGATTCCATAAATAGTATGTCCATTGCCATTAAAATTGCCACCAAATTTCAGACTGATATCTTTTCCTATCGGAATCCATTGTTTAAACCTAGACTCATTTCCGTTTAGTTCCCCATTTTCGTCAAGAACATTCTTATTAAACCTGATATCATTTTCAAGCCGAAAATAAGTTTCACGGTAATGAATTCCTTTTGCGCAATCATTTGAAAGCTTCCTCAACTGAGCCGCGGTCTTTATCAGATACGGATTCTTCTCTGAACCGTCACCACCGGCAAATTCCTTTGCGATAGTGGAACTGTCATCTGAATTCACATTGCCATTGCCATTGTCATCAGTCCCGGAATCTCCACCAGTCTCTGTGTTATCTTTCCCATTACCAGAAGACCCATTTCCGGCACCTCCATTCTCTGTACTTGATGAGGCATTTCCGATTTCGGAAGATGACAAATCCGGCCCGCATGACGCCAGCAACATTATTGCCATCAGCAGTAACGCCACTGATTTTATCTGTTTTATCATTTTGACTGACATTCGGACACAAACCTAAAAATAAAAATTGAGCGCAAGATTGCCGCCGACCCTTCCTGTGACAAAATTCACAGTGCTGCCCGACCTACGTTTATAGTTGGTCGTGCCGTTTATAAGACGGGATTTTGTCCAGCTGCCATTCAATCCAAGATCCACAGTCGCACTGAGAGAAACCGCCTTCCAAATAAAGAACTCAACGCCAACATTGGCAACGATTCCAAGAGCATTTGTCGGACTTTCATCCACAGAACTCGCATTGTTTGTAGACTCAGTATGGTCATAACCCTTATTTGCATAGGTGTACATAACTCCCGCTCCAAGGACAGGCTGAAGCCTCTTGCCAGGACGCAGAAGATACTGGGTGCCCACAATTGCCAAGGAACTGTTTGTTCCACTTCTTGTTATTTCCGACGGTTTAGTTGCCTTTGAGTCTGCATAAGAATAGTCTCCAATTCCCTGACAATTAAATCCGAACTGCGTCGTAAGAGCCAAATTGTCAAGAAAAAAATATTTTCCAGACATTGTAACACCATCATAATATATGGATTTCAGTCCTTCGAGGCCTTCAAATTTCTGAGATACAGTGCCGTTAAACATATTTCCGACAAAATTCAAAACCGGTGCAGCACCGAAAGAAAGGGCGAAACCTCCCGACCGAGTGCCGTAATACACATCTGAAGGTTCACCTGAATGTAGTTTGTCTTTCTTTGCATTTGCCGTAAAAGGGATACAAATTGTCAATGCTGCGGTCGCAATACATGCAACGACACGGGGCATAATGGTTTTCATACAGAACATTTGTCTTTAAATTCAAACAAGTTACTTTTTTACACAACGAAGCTGATAGCTGGCCTCTTCATCCTGATCAACACCTACTTCCGGAGCGCTTTCCGCTCCAATATAAAGAACCTCATAAGCCCCGTCTTTTGTCGATGACCAATATATTCCCATAGAGCCTTTGAGCCGAAGAGTACCGGAGGATTCCTTGTAACCGGCAGCAGGGAAAAACACAGCAGGAGATGAGGATGAGTATGCCTTCTTGCCTGACAACCAATTGCCTTTGAGACCCTCATAAGTTGTAAACCCTGATGAATGTGCAGAGAGCGAGCGAAGTTCGGCACTTGTCGGCACTCGCCAACCAGACGGGCATGCCGTCATAAACTCATCTGCAGAATAGTACTTTCCTTCCGGACGGCTCGAGGTTGCCCCACAGTTTGATGTTGCCCAGACAAGACCGTCAATTGATCCTTCAACATTTGTCGGTGGCGTTACATTTCCGTCATTGCCATCATTTCCGTCCGCAAGCTTCGTGCACGAAGCAAGCCCGGCCATCGCAGCAAGCAAGAGTGCGACAGCCATTTTCATAGTTTTGTTTTTCATTTTTGATATTGATAAATATTGTCATTCCTGTCAATACACAACGAAAGTGTGAAACCTTGCACATTCATTCGTCTGAAGGTTCTGACAAAACTCGAATAGAATAAACGGATAAGAATAAAAATAAAAGACTGGACTCAACACCAGTATGTACTAAGCCAGCGGACGAAAGGACATTCGCCACAACAAGACACAGTTACGACTTGATACACAAAGGCAAAGGAGTGCTATCCGAATCCTCTTATTCTAAAGAAAACTGTCAGATTTTCAGATGAAGATCGCGTGAATACACTTCCATATTTATTTGCCAGATTGCTCCAGCGCTGCAAATATAGAAAATAATTTTCTCTCTGCAAGCAACACTCCAGAATTTTTGTCTTCTACATACGTATATTGATCCCGTGACATCCGCAGGCACAGGCGCGCTGTAACTTTACGTTGTTTTCGTGAGGTGTACAGGGCGAAGATCACTATGATGAGTATTCCGGACAGCAGCATAGCCCGCGGTGAATTGCGAAGCACCCTGAGCTGAGCGGGCTCTTGCCGCTGTTAGGAACAACATCCATGAAAGGCGACGGGGCAGAAGGGCCTGATTTGCACACGTGAATCATACGACGGGGGCAAAAACCCATGATCTGCACCCGTGGTAATGAAATAAAGGGATGACGGGGGCGAAAAGGCCGGATTTGCACACGTGACTGGCAACCTTCACCACGACTGATTGGCAAATCACGCGGGATTGCGTATATTTGCGGCGGAAATTATTTCCAAACCCCTGCGGACAATATGGATGGAATGCTGCGGCAGGTGGCAGACAGATCGACAAACAGACAAAACACGACAAATGAACTACTCTGGTTTAATCATAGCAGTTATCACATTTTTGGTAATTGGACTTTTTCACCCTCTCGTAATCAAGAGCGAGTATTATTTCGGCACTAAATGCTGGTGGGCATTTGCGCTTGCCGGACTGGCCTTCATCGTGGCAAGCCTTCTGGTAGAGAACAGCGTAGCAAGCCCCATTCTTGGAGTCGTGGGGTGCTCTTGCCTGTGGAGCATATTGGAGATTTTCGAACAGAAGGAGAGAGTCAGGAAAGGTTGGTTTCCGATGAATCCGAAGAGGAAGTCAGAGTATTAGGCAA
>UMEK01001884.1_pt1 | contig 10353 bp, 10 predicted proteins | sample 1964721 | NCBI WGS metagenome assembly UMEK01 (sample SAMEA4836017, study PRJEB28245) | human gut metagenome | biome: gut microbiome; material: fecal sample | place: Denmark | collected 2008 | reverse complement strand
GACTTTCAAATCCAAAAATATATACACGATGGTATGATGCCACCCATTAATTTGTAAGTAACTAATCAAAATTAAGCGACATGTTTAGAGAAGTTTATACGCAACCCCTTTCCGATATCCGCCAAAGCTCTGTTGGTGGTATAGAAAAGTATGTCAGAAGTTATATAATCTTGTGGTCTTATCCACTTGCCTTTAAGAATACGCCAAAGTGTTTCCGCAATATTCAATTGTGGCGAATATGGAGGCAAGAAAAAGAGGAAAAGTCCTCTTTGCTCCCATAATGGGCGAAGTTCTTTGATCTTCTTGTTTCTATGTACGGAAGCATTGTCAAGGAGAACAAAAGTGTCCATCTCCAAGTTGAACGAAAATTCATCAAGGAAACTGAGGACTTTATCTGCCGTCATCTTTTCGAATGTTGTGAATCCATTGTAACGGTTATCACGGTCAATCATTCCAAAGATATTGAGTCGTGCCACCCTTTGGGAGGGGACATAAACATCCTCCCCTTGCAGTTGCCAACCGTAAGGGACATATCCTTCAGTACAAGTGTGGTTCTCATCTGCATAATAGAGCCTAATACGTCCTTCAGACGCTTTACTTTCAAGTTCTTGCAACTTCTCGACTTTGTATTCATAGAGTTGCGGCGAGGGTACTCCCCTTGGGCGTTTTCTTATTCGCTTATATCTTGCGCCAATGCTGATAAAAAACGTTTGAATGTTGAGTCGCTTGCCTCTTTGCCCGAGGCTTGCTCCCATGCCGCTCTTGCCTTGCTCACGCTCTGTCTGTCTTGCTCTATTGCCCGACGCACAGCTTCCTCGTCCGAACAGTCCATGATAGGTTTTCGACCTCTGTCGGAACGGGTATTCAATCCGTCGATTCCTTCGGACTTGAAACGTTTTACCCAAGCGTTTACGCTCACGTGGCTCATTTCCGTTTGCCCGCCCGCTGCTGCAGAAGACAGTCCGTCTGCTTTCAGTAACACAGCACGACAACGCATGCGGAAGCAGTGCTTTTCGCCTAAGCGAAATCCCTTTTCGAGTGCGAGGCGTTCTGCCTCTGTCAACTCCAATACTTTTGGCTTTCCCATTACATATAAAACGGGAAAAGACAATAAATATTTTATGTAAACTAATTTTGATTACCTACTTACTATATTTTGTTTTACGATGGACAGAAAGTTTATGTTGTGATTTTATCCAAATCATCTGTTATATACAGTTCCACCCAATTACAAATTAGTGCTATATATTTATAGAAACTGTAATTGGGTGGATAAATAGCCGGTGTAAGAGCAACTGAAATCTCTTCAATCATGTTCGCCACCGGTGTCTGCTTCCGACATGTCCGTATCCAGGGCTTGACACAATGCCATTCGCTGTTCACGACCGACATCTTTTCCGTTTACGAAGTTTCTCACTTCATCGGCAATTACGTTGTAATGGAAAAAATCATCGCTCTTGGTCGCATAAAGAACCGGATCTAATTCTATGCCTTGTGCGGATAGCTGTTCAACCACGCCTGTCATTTCGGCTGAAAGTGGTCCGTCAACAGGTCGTACGCTCAACATCCCGTTCATCATTTCCTCCTTTTCATACCGATAATTGATGCCCGGAAACAGTTTTCCCCAGTGGGAGTTGAGCAACATAGTACTCTTCCAGCTTGTCTTGAAACCTCTGCCGAGAGTTTCGCATAACCTTTCCCACTCACCACTTGATATGCGCTCGTTGCCCAGACAGTCGGACAGGTAGTTAATGATATGATAGGAAGCAACGCAGAACTCACTGACGTTGGACCGCCCGTAAAAATAGGTATATTTGTCTTTAGAGGACACCATCATCTTTAATTCGAAAGAAATGTTGCTGTCATCGGGAGCATGGTTTGCCTCGGTATGCCCAATGGCTGGGAATCGGTGATATATACTCGGACTGTATTTGGAGGTTATGTCCTGCCCGTTTTCATCACGACAACCGGTCAGTTCGCAGTAGTTTTCCCAATCCCAAAAACCGGAAAAGTTTTGATGGGCATAGGTGTCAGCGAAGATGTGCAACAGTATTCCGATACGCATCAAATTTTCAGTGGCTTGCGGTGCATGGATGAACTTGTCCTTTGCATCGGTCAGAAGCCCGCATATCAAGTGTCCCAAATCCATTTTTGCCGGAACGACACGCCATGCGGTACGCTCGTCACCAGTTTTAACCTCGTTAAGTTTGGTGTGTGGCGGAATGAAATGGAATGGTATTGTTATATTCCTTTGGTTTTGCTCTAATGCAAGACGCGCCATTTCAAACCAACTGTCGAATCCGGTGGTTACGGGCGTGAACAGCCATTTCCCTTTATACGGTTTTGCCAGATGCCGAGCGAAAGTGGGAACATTATCCAGCACCATCGTTTTATAGATGGTAAAATCATCCACGAACTGTGAATATCTTGCGATAATTTGTGCGCATTCTTCATCAAAGCCGGCATGAATTGCCAGTGTTTTTACTGCGTAATAATGAAAGTTTATATCCATAATCCTTATCCTTTCTTTTTCCATGAAGCCAGTGTGATGTACAAATCGTTGTAGTCGTTGTCCGTGCCGTCTTCCACACAGACACTCATCGTACGCCCCACGATATGGGCATTTCCGTCAATAACACCGTTCATCGACTTGCTGCCATACTGGGGATTGGAAGTGTCATAGATGGTGACTTCAAAACGCAGGTTTCCACCTCCTCCGTAGAAGCAGCCTTTAGTTCCATTGGTAAGATCCTGCAATTCGGTGCTGTGACTCGTTTTCTTGATTGTGGCGTAAACTGTCTTGTCATCTCTCAGTACTACCAAGGCATTGCGTTCTGCCTGCGAACAAACGCTCCACACCATGTAGTCGCCTTTTTGAACATCTTCTACCGGATAAACTTTTTTCTGATCCATGTCGATAAGTTTTTAATTTTTTCCTACTCTGCCGGCTTTTCGGATTCCGCCACCCGGTTTTGCGAGACGGGTGCTCGTTTTTTTTACAGACAGATTATCCGAGTGGATTTTCATCCTGTCCATCGTCACCGCCTCCCTGCGCCGGGTCATCGTCCTTGGTGTCGGGGCTAAGCTCTATCCACTCCAGGTCGTCGCTGTCCACGAGGGCGCGGGTGTAAGTACCGCTGGCAGTCTTCTCACGTTCGGGGATGAACTCCACGCGGACGGCTTTTACCTGCTTTTCGAAGTCGAAGTCATCGAGGTTTGCCACGCCCACGGTGTCAAGCACATAGCGGAAGTAGCCGAGGCCTTTGATGTGGACGCTCTTGCCCTGGCTCATGCGGGTGTGCATCACGTCGGCGATGTCGCCCAGCACGGCTTGCACGTCACTGTTGCCTTATGGAACAGTCCAAGGAGATGAACGTTCACTCTTGCCCCATACCAGCCCATCCTGACATGGCTTTTCAGATTGGCATATTCCCAACTATCCATGCCTAAGACACATGCGTTGTAAAGCATACCGTCGCTACCCAACCAATAGTTACGTTCTACGCAGCAGTCTTGTGCCGACAAGTTCATTTCTCCACCTATCATCGTGGCATATAGACCCTTGTCGTTTTCCCGTGAAGTGCGGGTGAATATATGTTGCTGAGCAACTTATACTCCTTGCCCAGCTTAGGAGTTAAACAATCTACTTTATTATTCAAATTTATATCTACACGTTATGGACTTAAATTCATACCCAAGGAATTTTTTCCTGACATGTTCATCACTAAGATCATAATCTGTAATAATATCAGCAGTCCAACAATACCTACCTTCGGCTTCGCCATCATTCATAACTTTCTGGTCTTTTGACAAAACCAAATCGATGAACCGGGTTTCACAATAATCAAAGATACCATTATTTCTGACATTACCATATACTTTTGTAAGATTGCCTAAAACTACTTTTTGAAGTTCTGGACAATCTGAAAAAGCATTTTCCCCGATTTCTGTAACATCTGGGAGGACTATGGATTTCAGCATGCCAAAATGCATAAATCCTCTTGAAGGAATCTTCTTACATCCTATCAAAGTAAGGTTTATACTCCCATCCCTTGCATCTTTAAGTCCGATATTTATTGCTTCCAATGTTTCTTCATCCACATCGGGAGCAAGAATGAGATTGATGTAAGTCTTGCCCGCATACAATTCCTTCTTGACGTCTTCCACAATTTGATCGTAAGTGATACCTTCGTCAGTCAGCGAAACAACAGTAGCATCCAGAGCATAACTCTTAGCACTCTCTGTTGCTTGCGAGAATGTATGAGTTGTCAAAGCTGCTTCTCTATATTTCACTGTTACTTCGGAATTATTTTCAAAAGTACCATATAAATAGGCATTGCCCTTTTCATCAGATGTAAGGGCATATTTTTGATCCCATTTCATATCGCTGCTGCCCGCAGGAGTGTATCTATCGATGTCAACTGTTATTGGCATATTTGGCATAGTTGCGATGCGCAATCGTGAATATTTGCGTGTTGCATCGGCAAAAGATACATTTATACCCTGACCATTAGGGGTGATATTGGCTTTTCCCTCGATGTATTCATCCGTTCCTACAGCCTTGCCTTCTTTCAAAACTAATGTGCCGGCTTCCCATTTGTAGTTAGGGGCATAATATACATGAGGAAAGGTTGGCACTTCGTCTTCTTTATAAGACAGTTCGCCACTTGCCAATTCCCAATTACTGCCATTATATTTAAAAGTAGCATACTTAGTTCCAAAAGTCTCACTAGTCATCTCCAGAAGCAACTCATCTCCTACAGCCCATGAAGTCTTGCCTTCATCTGGTGTACCAATAGCACGAGTCTGTGAATCTCCGAATGCCGGAAATTCACCTACAACCAACTGTACGTTGTTTTTGCCTGTTGTTGCGGTTGTTTCTTCTATATCACTTGTGCATGACGCCATTACTATAGTAACGACAGCCAGCATGATGTATTGAAATATCTTTTTCATATTCTTTCCTCCAATTATTTGAGATCATCTTCATTTGTCCAACCAGTCATATCATCTACGCTGATTCGGGTCAGTTTCACTATATCTTTTCCTACATCGAGTTTGTAAGTGTAGCGTTTACCCTCTTCAAAGTCGGTAGGCATCTTCATTTTAGCATTAAAAATATTGTCGCCTATCTTGAATCTCAAGAAGACTTCATCTTTAATGTATGAACCAGGGATAACGATTGCAGAAAACTTATCATCGTCATGCTTACAGGCTTTTACCCAAGCAGGATTAGCAGTAGGTGTACTCATGACAAATTGCCCTCGGTCGTCTCTACTAAAATCAACACTGGTGTGTTTAGAATACACTTGTGGTTCACTAATATCCATATTAGGATAATCTGCAGTTCCAACATGATATACTATTGTAACCATAGACATACGATGCTTCATAGGAATGTTTAAATCGAACCGAGGAGCATCGTACCAATATCCAGTTATGAGATCAGCGTTTTTCAAATAACCTTCGCTGCTTTGGTCTGTTTGTAAATCATACTGTAGATTATTTTTCCCAAAATCCGTGTCAGATGGATATACAGCCAAAATAGTATGTTGTTCGTATTCATTTAACCAACGGAAACTACCACTGCGGGACCAGGTTTCGCCATTAAAAGAAAGAACAGTCGTACTACCAGGATCAGAATCCGTAAATATACTTACTTTCAGCTTATCTTTATCCTCCCAATTTTTACCGTCTCCCAATGTATTGACACGAGTCTGCATACCTCCAACAGAGAAAGTGGCATTGATTTCCTGCCCTTTCAGCGTTGGAGCCATATCTTCATTTTGCGTACATGCTGTAAAGCCCATAGCCATAAGGCCCATTACCGCATAGGAAATTCTTTGTTTTATCGTCTTCATAATCTTCAGTTTTTTATTGTTAGTGAGTTAGTGAGCGGCCAAGCTCACTAACCCTGTATTTCCTATTTCTGCACCTTATTTATCATTGTTATTGCTGTTCTGCGTCCAGACCACCTTCATCACTTGTCTTCCATGCTGTAATGCCAGCTTTGTCTATAACAACACCTGTGTTGTGGATACTTATTGTATATGTGTACAGATAGCCGCCTTTAAACTCATTGTTTGTTGACGAAGGCAATGAAGTAGTGTAAGTATTGATTGTGCCATTGTCAGCTACTTCAAATTCTATATCCATCTTGTTGTTGTCCAAAGACTGAGGGAATACTATGAACTCACAGGTACAGGTGACATCGTTTTTCAAACTTTTATTATCCACATCGGATTCATAAATTCCTCTATCTCCAGAGACTGTAACTTCACCAGTTAGTGTATTAATAGAACCTGTCTTATAGATACCCTTTAATTTTAATTTATTTTTAAGGTTCGCATTATTTGCATTAATGCCCTTGCCAGCCCTGAAAGTCAACCGTATCATACTCATGCAATGCTTGAATTGGTTGTCACCAGTAAATTGCACCTGTGGGGAAGACTTGGTGGCGGTTGCATCTCTTGCAAAGAGAAAATCTGCTGGGCATGGTTCGCCTTCCTTTACCTCTGCCATATTCCAATTATTTACAATGCCGTTACCATCAACATTTTCTTGATATGGATAATAGGCACAGAATTGGACTTCTTCAGTTGCGCTTGCAAAATATATTGGATTGTCAGATGTGAAATTTCCGTCACCAGTAGTTGTATATTTCACATTGTCTCCTATTGTATAGCCAGTTGATGTGACATTTACGCCTATGGCATCGTTCTTAGACCAGGTGTTGCCAGTGGTGGCGCGTGTGGCGTTTTTAACAATGTCCGCCTGTACGGTAGCAGCAACAGGACCATTGTTGCCGATACCGTCTTCTTCGTTAGCGCAAGCTGCAAACAGCAATGCTGCGGCAGCGATGTATAAGAATCTAAATTTCTTCATATCTCTTGTTATTTAAGAGTTATTATTGTGCTATATGTTCATTGTCGTCTCCAGCCTTTATCCAAGGCTCAATGTTTCCAGAAATATCTACGGCAGAACGACTCAATTTTACTACTGTATAGTGGTATCTTTTTCCACTCTCAAGTTTTGCAGGCATTGTCCATACGAAAGGAGCGTCGTAACCATTGTTGAGGTCAAACTCTATCACTCGGCTTGCTTCTTCTGTAGGGAGCAGGATTGCCTCATACAGCTTGCCAGCTTGGGTAGTTTTCATCTTGATGTCCGTAGGATTTCCTTCACCAGAGATAGTCCCATCCGCAAGATTGAAAGTGGCTTTGGTATTCTGACCTTTCACTGTCACAGTCATTTTCTTAAGGTCTTCTTGCGTGAGACCGTTACCTGGTTGAACATCCAAAACAAGATTGCTTAACTTATGGTAGAACTTCAAGAATACCTGTGGCGTAGCTTTGTTGCAGCCTTCTGTCTTGGCATACATGAAGTCGATAGCTTCTTGTTTCGTTTGGTATGTTACATCAAGTGCTACCTTGTAGTCATTGACAGTGGTCTGTGGATAGTAAGAATAGAAGTCCACATCTCCATCTATCGGGAAGAAAACAGTCTTACCTCCAGAAACAGGTGAAAAGCCTATACTTCCATTTGACTGATAGCAAACATTGTCAACACCCTCTTGGATAGCATCTGCCGAGAGAGGCTGTTTGGTACCTGTCATGAAGATACCGATCATGTCACCATCAGCCCAGGCTAAACCGGCAGCACGGGTGTTTACGCTGATACCACCAGTAAATTGCACGGCTACCTTATCGTTCTGGGTAGAAGGTGCGGTGTCTTCTGTACTGCATGAAACCATTGCACCTGCCAAGAGTGCAAGGGCGAAGAACTTAGTCATCTTTTTCATCTTATAAACATTTTAAAAGTTATTATTATTTTATTTCTACTTCATTGTTGAGGTTCGTCCAACCGTTGATGGTAGCTTCCAGATTCATCTTTGGCTGCATTTGGTTGTAGTTGAGTCGCAACTCATACTTTCCTCCAACCTTCATCGCAGGAGCGGTGATGTCATACTCTTGCAAGGTCCCGTTAGGCAGCAAGAGGCGGAGATAAACATGAGAGGCGGGGCTTCCCTGTATGGTCGGCATCAGTCGGATGACTTCCGATTTCAGGGTTGACTCAGTAGCCAAGATAGTAGGGAGTTCCACTTCCGTTGGCTTTATGCCTGGCAATCCATATTCTCCATCACTATTCTTCTGTGTAGGGAACAGACACCAGGCTGCATTTAATGCCTTACCACTCATTTCTGTACCTTTAGGTACATTCTCTATGATGATGGTCAGTTCGGCAAGCACGCTTTTAACAGGATTCTGTACCACATAGTTGCCTTCCTTGTTGTCAATCCTCACGTCGGTCACTCCGAAATAAGCATTATGGTTCACATCCTTAGGATTGGTCAAACCTATCTGAATATTGTTCCAGTTAGTCAAAGCCCTGGTCTGGTCAGTGGTGAAGAATGGCTCTATGAGATTGGTAATAGCCAATATCTGATAATGCCCTTCAGGAAGAGCGAAGCGTTGGCTTGCCACCTCCTGCGCACTGCCATAATGTTTTTCCTCTACTAATGAACCGTCATCGGCATTGAATATCCAGAGTTTCACATCCTTCACTTCCGTACCTTGGTCGGCTTCATCCGCCCAAGTGAGCGATACTGACAAACCACCCTCATCCTCACCATCATGAACATCATGGTCGCAACTTGCCAACAGGCATGGGACGCATAACAGCACCCATAACCAAATATTAAATCTTCTTTTTGCTTTCATTTTCTATCTTGTTTTATGGGTTACTTATGATTGTCTTTAGTCTCTACTCGGCGAGCCTTATCCGCATCTTGGGTGTCATCGCTACCATTTCCTATTGCAGTAATGCGATTTGCCTCTATGCCATTCTTCGCAAGCCAAGTTTTTACGGCTTCTGCACGCTGGCGAGATATACGTTTGTTGACAGCCACGCTGCCTTTTGTGTCACACCAACCTGTTACCGTCACCTTCATGTTCGGATTCTCTTTCAATGTCTTGAGAATAGCATTCAATTTAGTCTCTTCATTCTGTTGGATGTCGATACTATTGAAGGTGAAATATATGACAGGGAAAGTCACCTTTGCAGATTCTTTTAAGTCTTGTTCAGCAACTTTTGTTTCTGCCTTATCCACAGTTTCTTTCAGATTGACCTCCTCCGAAGAAGTTGGTTCCTGTTGTAGAACCTCCTTTTGTAGAACCTCCTGTTGTGGAACTGATGGAGTTTCTGCTACCTTGTTCTTCTTTTTAGAGAGGTTTATCCCCAATCTCACTCCACTTTCCCACACGAAGTTGTTCTTATGCAGATGCTCTGGCATTCCGTCCATACGTTCGCCAGTAAGACGAGTCAAACCGGAATAGATGCCCAATTTCAGACATGAAGTCAGTTGATAACCCACCTGCAAGTCTGCGCCATAGCCCAAATGCCAGTTGGTAGAACCTTTCATCACCTTGGCATCATCGGCTATAGTCTGGATATCAGCCTTGGTCGTTACTGCATATATATGAGGTGAAACAGCCAAATCCCATCGGCTGTTAGCTGTCTTGTGGAACAGTCCAAGGAGATTAACGTTCACTCTTGCCCCATATCTGCCCATTCTGACATGGCTTTTCAGATTGGCATATTCCCAACTGTCCATGCCTAAGACACCTGCGTTGTAACGCACACCGTCGCTACCCAACCAATAGTTGCGTTCTACGCAACAGTCTTGTGCAGACAAGTTCATTTCTCCATACTTGGCAGATAACTCAGCCGAGAAGATGGAGTTGAAACGATAGCCGCCATATAAGCTAGCAGCCCAACCGGGATGAGTCTTGTCGTGTCCGAAACTTGAGAAAGTAGAGAAACCGAAAGGCATTCCACCCTCAATACCGACGTACCAGCCATGCGAAATAGTCTTTCCATCTTCTTTTACTTCTGCTCTCGCAAAAGAAAATGGAAGAATAAATGCAAGTATTGCAACCAGCAACCGATTTTTTGTTGTCAAATAATTTATCATATCATTCATTTTTTTTACCGTAAAAATAAAGATCTATCTCCAATTACAGGACAAGTATCCACCATAAAGCTAATTCATCCATTCTATCCGAAACTCACTCCAGATAATAAAGAGGTTTGTTAGGAAGATAAATATGGATGCAAAGAACAAATATATATAAAAGCGTTCCCTCTTGATGAAGTCACGAAAGCTATAGCGAGCCTTATAGTGATCATCAAGATATATCCTGTACTCATGTATCATGGCATATCCCAAGATAATACCTAATATGAGTACAAACACCCCGATGATGATCAAGGCTAATTCTATCCTTGGCATAGTTTCTATTATTTCCTTCATGTTGCAAATATAGTGAATTTCCACGAAAGAAGGTGCAGTTT
>UMEK01034485.1_pt1 | contig 10461 bp, 9 predicted proteins | sample 1964721 | NCBI WGS metagenome assembly UMEK01 (sample SAMEA4836017, study PRJEB28245) | human gut metagenome | biome: gut microbiome; material: fecal sample | place: Denmark | collected 2008 | reverse complement strand
CGTTATATTTTATTAACTTGCGAAACTTGAATAAAAAATATGAATTGCAAGATTGTAGGTTATGAATACAAGACTCTTGAAGTGATGCTTTCACCAGGAGAATCTTTCTATGCAGAACGTGGTAGTATTGTCTATGTTGACGAGGCTCTGCAACGTGCTGCAGAATGGAACGGTGGTGGTTCTGGAAGCGGGCTCGGCAATCTGATTGGCGGTGTGTTGCGTTCAGCACTTTCAGGCGAATCGGTTCTGATTATACATTTCTATAATCCAACCAACACAGATAAGAAAATGGTATTGTCGGGCAGTATGTGTGCTCTTGTACCAATACGCTTGCAGGGTGAGAATCTGATTTGTCGCCGAGGGCATTATGTAGCTTCCACAGACAAGGTGAAACTTAATCTTAACCTCAATCTGCAAGGATTGTTAGGTGGCGTAGGTCTGTTCCAGAAAGTGGACGGTAATGCCACCGTGTTTCTTGATTCACTTGGATCGCCTATAGAAAAGATATTGGCAAATGGCGAAACCATAGAAGTGGACGAAAACCATATCGTTGCTTTGCAGGGCTTTCAGACTTCTCAAATACAAGCAGGCTGGTCGTTTGGCAATGTGTTGAGAGGTGAAGGACTTAGTTTGATGAAGATAACGGGACCAGGGAAAGTATATCTAAGCCCGATTGCTATGATAATTCCTAAACAATAAAAATAAGAAGATGAGAAGATTACCAGTATATTTCCTCGTTGATGTATCAGAGTCAATGGTAGGAGAACCTATTCAGCAAGTAGAGAACGGCATGCGCCAGATTGTGCAAGAACTGCGCACTGACCCTTACGCTCTTGAAACGGCTTTCATTTCTGTGATTGCATTTGCAGGTAAAGCAAAGAGCCTGTCGCCTCTGACAGAACTCTACGAGTTCTATCCTCCAACATTTCCTATTGGCGGCGGAACTTCCCTTGGGGCTGCGCTTGACTTTCTGATGGATGACATTGACAGAAATGTAGTGAAGACAACAGAAGAGCGTAAAGGAGATTGGAAGCCTATTATATTCCTTTTTACTGACGGAACACCGACCGACAATCCTTCAGCAGCCTTTGCAAGATGGAACAATAAATATCGTCGCAAGGCAAATCTTGTAGCTATTTCTATCGGCAATAATGTCAACACTCAGTTGCTGGGACAGATTTCTGACAATGTGCTCCGTCTAAACGATACGGATGAGATGTCTTTCAAGGCATTCTTTAAATGGGTGACTGCTTCCATTCAGGCAACAAGTGTGTCAGTCACCGATATGGGCGATGATAGCGTGGCGTTAGCTCCAACAACTGGTATCAATCTCGAAAAGATAGATACCTCTAAGCCATGTGTTGTAGACGAGAACTTTACCGTCCTTTTAGGTAAATGCTCTAATACAATGAAGACTTACCTTGTGAAGTATGCTAAACATTTGTCATATATAGAAGGTTTAGAATCTATTGACATGAAAGCCACAGACTTCAAACTTGTGGGTGCTTATCCAGTGGATGAAGAAACATACAACAGTTTGAGCGATGGCAAGTCAAACCGTCACATCAATACAATGTCACTCTGTGGCGTGCCGACATGTCCTTGTTGTGGTGCTCAGTTTGGTGTTGTTGTTTGTGAATGTGGAAACATCATGTGCTCTGACGGACAGACTACAGCCTGTCCTTGGTGTGGAAAGGAAGGCTCTCTCGGCGAAATTGCGGAAGGTGGTATGGACATAACAAGAGGTAGAGGCTAATTATTATGACATTAGAAAAAGCATTACAAATACTTATAGGAAACCAGGAAGACAAGAAAGCGGAATCGTTCCTTAAATTCTTGTCGGATAAATTATGGGACCAATATAAAGAACACATTATGGATAAAATAAAGATGGTTAATGGTGAATTGAAATGGAATCTCAATATACCAAACGCCAAAGAAAACATAGAATACAATCAGACAGTATCAATGCCCACGATTAACTCCGACCTGTTTTCCAACGTCGAGCTTGAACTTGTGGATGTTAAAGGATTAACTAAAGAGGAACATGGAGTAAAACTTACTATAGCTCCTGACGGCAAAAGTTTTGCAATCACAGGAACTCCATCTCTGGAAGCATTCCGAAAGGATGGTGCTGTAGCAGAATCCACGTTTGAGCTTACGTTATGTTATAAGTTCATTGGTGACATTGAAATGTCAGAAGATTGTCCGACATTGGAGCATAAGATACCTTTTGTTATAAATCAAGACCCACGTAAACTCTGGAAAAACCTGCCGGTTGATTGGGATAATATGTCTGAACCCAAATATAAGAATGACGACACGCAGGTGGAATATGTAAAGGTTGCAGCATTGACTGATGGTACTCCCCAGAAAGATATTGTTGCTGCAAGTAAGCGTGGACGAAGCCATGCACAAGAAGGAAAACCTCGTGATGATCATTTCCGTATGGAGCATATGGATAATGGATGGTATATTATGGCAGTTGCAGACGGAGCTGGATCAGCCAAGTTCTCACGTCAAGGATCAAAGATTGCTTGCGACGAATCGGTAAGTTACTGTATGTCAAAGCTCGGACAGAGCAAAACATTTGAGGAAGCCATTAGCAATTATGGTAATCTGCAAAATGTTTCAGAGGAAGAAGCCCGTAAGATTGTTGGCAATTACATCTACGAGATTGTCGGCACTGCTGCGTTTAAGGCTCACAAGGCAATACAGGCAGAAGCTGCGTTAACAAAACAACCGATTAAGTATTATGCCACAACTCTGTTATTGACCATTTGCAAGAAGTTTAGCCTCGGATGGTTTGTTGCTTCTTTTTGGGTTGGCGATGGTGCTATCTGTTTGTATGACAGAAAGGCTCATTCAGCAAAGATACTCGGAGTGCCCGACGAAGGCGAATATGCAGGACAGACCCGCTTCCTGACAATGCCTGAAATCTTCAAAGATGCGACAGCCCTGTATCAGCGTCTTCGCTTCTATATCGTAGATGACTTTACTGCGTTATTCTTAATGAGTGACGGAGTCAGTGACCCTAAATTTGAGACTGATGCAAATCTCAACAATCCTGAAAAGTGGGATACGTTATGGGATGATTTGAAGGAAAATGGTGTTGATTTGACTGATGACAACGAAGCATCGAAAGACCAATTACTTGATTGGCTCGATTTCTGGGCACCTGGCAATCATGATGACCGTACTATTGCTATTCTTTATGAGGGAGAAGATAATAATCTCACCGAGAAGAATACAACAGAAGGTCATACTTCAGAAAATGAATCTGATGAACAACAAAATGAATAAGCTATGGCAAATAAAATAACATTAACTGCACAAGACGGCAGTACCGTTGAGTTTTATGACGAAATAAAGGCTCAAGGTGGTGTCAAGGACGTGTATTTCTCTACGGACAAGACGTATGTCGTAGCTTTTTATCGTAAGCCAATAAACGCTAACGACAAGGCCAGAATCAACGACATTGTGAACGTCCATAGAAATCGTATTTTCACCAATGATGTTGTAGGACACTATTGGAGTGCTTTCTTCGCATGGCCTACAAATATAGTTGAATGGAAAGGCTTGACTGGTATAGTTATGCCTTTCTATGACAAAAAGTTCTTTTTCAGTGGAGTTGCAGACTCTTGGCCATTTATAAAGAATGGTCAAGAGAAAAACGGAAAATGGTTCTCGTCAGCTAAACTTATTAACCGTTTTGTTCCAGCAGACCAGAAAGGTTCATTCTTAGACAGATTGCATATGTGCTTGAAAATAGCACGTGCTATGCGTCGTCTTCATGCAGCAGGTCTTGCACATTCTGACTTGTCGTATAATAATGTGTTGGTAGATCCATTAAGTGGTAATGCCTGTATAATAGACTGCGATGGACTTGTGGTGCCTCACAAATTCCCGCCAGAGGTGGTAGGCACTCCAGGTTTCATAGCCCCAGAGGTTCTTGCTACAAAGGCACTAAAAATTGATGATCCTAAAAAGAATTTGCCTAAGATAGAGACCGACCGACACGCACTTGCCGTCCTTATATATACATTTCTGCTTAATCGCCATCCATTAGACGGTGGTAAAGTGTGGGATGTTGACGATCCACAGAAAGATGATGATATGCGTTATGGTTCGAAAGCTCTATTCATTGAACATCCTACAGACAAGACAAATAAAGTAAAGGTAGATCAGTTGGCAAAATCTCAGTTGCCACAAGGCGATCCATCAAAGATGCCTTACACCATTTGCGGTCCTTACTTGAAGGAATTGTTCGACAAGGCATTTATCGACGGTTTGCACAATCCGTCAGTTCGCCCTACAGCCCTACAGTGGGAGGAGGCTTTAGTGAAGACTTGCGATTTGGTGCAGCCTTGCCAGAATCCCAAATGTGAAGCTCATTGGTATGTGTTCGACAATACTACAAAGCCACGTTGTCCGTTCTGTGGAACAGAGTATAAGGGACAATTGCCGATTCTCAATTTCTACTATGCCCCCTCACATGGCAAGTATATCTCTGAGAATTATCGTTTGATGGTGTACGACAAACAGACACTATACAAATGGCATTCTAACAACCTTGTGCCTTGTAACGAGAAAACAAGTATTGAGGACAAGAAACCTGTCGGTGACTTCCATTTCTTCAACGGCCAATGGATTCTCATCAACCGTCGCTTGCCGGATATGTATGATGCTACTGACAAGAAACCTATAGGCATCGGACAGTATGTACCGCTCGCAGAAGGTAGACAAATACTTCTTGACAAAGGGCAAGGAGGTAGATTAATAGTTGTTCAACTTGTAAAAAGCTGATAATATGCCAATAGAATTAGAAAAAGAAAGCAAGAACTTGAATAAGTACATTGACTATGTAGAAGCTCAAGTTAATTATACACAAGAAGAATTAAAGGCGGACTTGTTGGAAAGAGGACTTTCAGAAGAGGAAGCTACGTATGTAATGACTTTCTACAAGCCTCACATAAAGCAAAGAATGTTCAGTCGTTCATTCTCTTTCTGTGGGCGTATAAGAAGGTTGGAATATTGCCTTTCTTTCATTTTTTTTCTTTTTTATATAGCTATCATTCAAGTAGTAATCGATTTGGGTGCAGTTACAACATCGGGAGGAGTATTTATATTGTTATCCCTAATTCCACTTTATTGGTTCATATTGGCACAGGGGGCAAAGCGTTGCCATGATTTAGGTAATTCTGGTTTATACCAATTAATATCTTTTTATGGATTTTTAATGGTGTTGGAAGACGGTGATGAAGGTGAAAACGAATATGGCTTTGATCCAAAAGGACGGAATATCTTTTCCAAATAAAAAGTTTTCATACAAAACATTAGTAATAATAAAAACGATATGGCAAAAGGTAGAGCATTAGCACAACTTATTATGCACATGTCTCATCTTACACCTGTAGGATGGGGCTATTTTGCATGTTCTGTTGTTTTGTCAGGGATATGCTATCCTTCAAGTAAAAAAATGATTCCCTGTTTCATTAGGAAGCAATCAAAAAAATGTTATCCAGATTTTGAATGGATAGTCATACCACAATATAGTATGCCTTTATCATTGCTCGTGTTTTTGGCGATGAATAGCTTTTTAGGATATTTCTGCTACCAAGAGACATCAGAAGATGATATTGTCTTCTTTTGTATAATGGGCATTGTCTTATTTATATTTGCCCTATTGCCAATATTTATAAAGCTATTCAAACTCAAATGTATAATGAAAAATAATAAAGCTTTGTTTATGTCTCGATTCACTTTGCTTGGATTCTACGAAAGAATAATTATAGATGCAGATAGTATAAAAATCATTCCAGACAAAAAGGGACAAAATGATGATGCTTACATAAGCTTTATATATAATGGCAAGTATAAGTGCAAACTTGATAAGTTTTTGTATTCTGAGGAGGGTTGGAGTCTATTGAAACGAGAATTATTATTAAATATACGATAATGAATATATACGACATTAGAAACGCTCAAAGATTTGGACCATACGATGAAAAGACTCTGCTCTCGTATGTAAACAACGGACAAATACTGAGGCAAGACAAGGCCTGCGCTGCTGGTGATAGGCTTGAAGAAACTGTTGGCTTCTATTTGAAACGTGCCAATCTAAGATACAAAGTTCCCAACAAAGGAAATATTATTTCGCAATTATCTGCAATAGGCTCGGAATTGATTTTTCCAAAAGCAAAGTTGTTTTCTAAGCAATTGGCAGACAATATTGAGATTCAGACGGCATCATTGACTCAAAAGCGAGTTGGAGTCATTGATGCTAAACTGAATGCATTGCAGAATGAAAAAAGTGTGCTGGATAATGAAAATGCTCAGATGCAGGAAGATGTTAACAATCATCCTTGGGTTATCCAGAAGTCTGTAACGAATAGTCAACAAACTGTGGTTGTTGGCGGAAAAATGAAAACCGTCAATAATCCGTCAGTTACAACAAATCAGGTCGCTAATCCGAAGATTGAAACGATTAAGGAAAACAATGAGAAAATAAAGTTGCTGAATGATCAGGAAAAGGAGTGGAGTCAGAAAAAGTTGACCGTGGAAGAAGACACGAGAGCGGAGTGTAAAGCAAATGTCGGCTTTTTGGAAGAATTGGAGACAATGTTCTCTATCGTAATGACCAGGAAAGTGGCTGGAGTGTTTTATCTTATATTCTTTGCTTTGTTGATGAGCTTAGAACTGTTTGTCGTGGTGAGTAAGATGGGTGATCAAGAATGCGACTATGAAATGGCAATCAAGGGGGCGCAAAGAGTAAAGGTTGCTCAGTTTGCTGCTGCGTTTGGAAAAGTTAATGATTTTAAAGTTTAGGCCGTATGGAAAAAATTCTTTTAATAATATTGACACTTTGTTCGCTTTGTGGTGTGGATTGTTCTGCATTTACAAAGTATGTTACGAACAATCTTAATTTGCGGTATGAGGCGAATGCTCATTCATATATTCTGACAGTAATACCAAGAGGAACCGCAGTAACTATAGATGAAGATTGTGATTGCAAGTGGGTCCCTGTTGAATATAAAGGATATGTCGGATATATTTCTACAAAGTATCTGTCTAATACACCTGTTCGCAAAACTTACAAACACTATACATGCACCTCAGTACGAAAAGGTCGTTATTCTTCATATAACCGAAGAGGTGGTGTGCGATATTACACAAACTCATATGGCAACAGAGTTCAATCTCCAACCTATTATAATTCACGACCAGCAGGTGCTACTGCTCTTTGTAGGGACGGAACTTATAGTTTCAGTCAAAATCGGAGAGGAACTTGTTCGCGTCATGGCGGAGTGGCAAGATGGTATTGATAAAATACATGGATTGTTATAGACTAAAATATTCATGAATATAATATGGAACAAAAACATCACTACACTGGCTTAACCGATGCCCAGGTGCTCGAAAGCCGCAGAAAGAATGGTGCCAATGTGTTGACACCACCAGAGAAAGAACCTTTATGGAAGCAGTTCTTGGAGAAGTTCGGCGATCCGCTCATCATTATCCTGATGATTGCCGGTGCGTTGTCGATAGGTATATCATGCTATGAGTTCTTCGGACTCGGACAAGGCGCAGCCGTATTCTTTGAACCGGTAGGAATATTCGTAGCCATCCTTCTCGCAACGGGACTTGCCTTCTATTTTGAGTTGCAGGCAGACAAGGAGTTTACCATTCTTAATCAGGTGAACGACGACGAGCCTGTAGAGGTGATTCGCAACGGCAACACTACGCAGATACCTCGCAAGGATATTGTTGTAGGCGACATTGTGATTCTCAATACAGGCGAGGAAGTTCCAGCAGACAGCGAATTGCTCGAAGCAACATCTTTGCATATGGACGAGTCAACATTGACTGGTGAACCGATGTGTGGCAAGAGCGTCTTCGAGAAAGATTTCGACAAGACTGCCACCTATCCTACAAACCATGTGATGAAAGGCACAAAGGTAATGGAGGGTCATGGCATCTGCCGTGTACTTGCTGTAGGCGACAAGACAGAACAAGGTAAGGTGTTCGAGGCTGTACAGATTGACGACAGCGTGAAGACCCCGCTCAATGAGCAGCTTGATGGTTTGAGTGACTGGATAACCAAGGTAAGCTATGGATTTGCCGCACTTATTGTCATCGGACGTATCATTATGTACTTCGTGACAAACGGAACCGACTGTTTCGGCTCAATGGAGCAGGTCGCTCCGTTCATAGCATACGTTCTTCAAACATTGATGATTGCCGTGACGCTTGTGGTTGTGGCCGTGCCGGAGGGACTGCCAATGGCTGTTACCTTGAGTTTGGCTTACAGTATGCGTCGTATGCTCAAGACCAACAACCTTGTAAGAAAGATGCATGCTTGTGAGACAATGGGAGCAACTACCGTTATTTGTACCGACAAGACGGGAACGCTGACGCAGAACCTGATGAGCGTGGACGAGATGAAGATGTATGGCGATACTCCAAAGGAAGTTCTCGCTGAGGGTATTGCCGTAAACTCTACTGCGTCCATTGATTTCTCAGACAAGAGCAAACCGCAGATTCTCGGCAATCCAACGGAAGGAGCCTTGCTTCTCTGGATGAACAAGGAGGGCGTCGACTATCGTTCTGTACGTGAGAGCGTAAAGACAGTTGCGGAGGTGCCATTCTCTACAGAACGCAAGTATATGGCAACCATAGTGGAGTCTGTAGCGTTGAATGGCAAGAAGGTGTTTTATGTGAAAGGTGCTCCTGAGATTGTGTTCGGGCTTTGCAAAAAGGCATCTGTAAGTAAGGAGGACGTAGATAAGCAACTGACAGAATATCAGAGTCGTGCCATGCGTACACTTGGCTTCGCCTACCAGGTGTTGAACGATGGTGATAAAGCGATTGAAGACAACAAGATCGTTGCGGACAAACTCTGTTTTATCGGACTTGCAGCTATTGCTGACCCAGTAAGATTGGACGTGCCTTCTGCTGTTAAGGAATGCGTGGATGCTGGTATCAGAGTGAAGATTGTAACTGGTGACACTCCTGGAACAGCAAAGGAGATTGCACGTCAGATAGGTCTTTGGAATGATGCGAAGGATACGGAGCGTAACATCATTACCGGTCCTGAGTTCGCAGCATTGTCGGATGAGGAACTACAGGAGCGCATTCTTGACTTGAAGATTATCTCGCGCGCCCGTCCTATGGACAAGAAACGTCTGGTGGAGACCTTGCAGAAGAAGAATCAGGTGGTTGCCGTTACTGGTGACGGAACAAACGATGCACCAGCTCTCCGTGCAGCCCACGTCGGTCTGTCAATGGGTGACGGCACGAGCGTGGCAAAGGAAGCATCCGATATTACAATCATCGACAACTCGTTCAGCAGTATCGGAAAGGCTGTTATGTGGGGACGCTCGCTGTATCAGAACATCCAGCGTTTCCTCCTGTTTCAACTGACCGTGAACGTTACAGCTTGTTTCCTCGTTCTATGCGGTGCTTTCATGGGAACAGAGTCTCCTCTTACCGTTACGCAGATGTTGTGGATAAACCTCATCATGGATACCTTTGCAGCTATGGCTCTTGCCTCACTGCCGCCATCTGAGAGTGTGATGAAAGACAGACCTCGCGACCGCAATGCGTTTATCCTGAACAAGCCGATGCTTAGAGAGATTATAGGTGTAGGTGGTTTCTTCTTCCTGATGCTGCTCGGAATGCTTTATATCTTCCAGCACGCTGAGGTGAACCAGCTTACTGATCTGCTTCACCTGCAGTTGGGAGCCAAGGGACACGTGTCTACATACGAGCTGACATTGCTCTTCACGACTTTCGTAATGACCCACTTCTTCTATCTTTTCAATGCCAGAGCATTTGAGACAGGGCGCAGCGCTTTGCATTTCAAGGGATGCAATGGTTTGCTTACGATTGTGGCAATTATCCTTATAGGTCAGATTGCAATGGTTGAATTACCAGGTTTGCAGCAGTTCTTCAATGTTGAGGGACTTAAACTGATAGACTGGGTGATTATTACACTTGGATCTTCACTTGTGCTTTGGGTACGCGAGATGTGGCATATATTGACAAAGAAATAAACATATGGATGGAACTACGCAATTCGGATATTGTGTAGTTCTATCCCTTTACGTCTTTCTTTACCACAGATCCTAAAAATGAATCTAATACAAAGTCGCTATAATTATTTCAGACAGTAGCATGGGTGTCTAAAAGATTTTAGATATTAAATCAAATAGAAAGTTTGAGGTTGATATAATTCTGTGATTGAAAATGAAAAAATGCGCTATATAAGATATATTATGAAACTCCGTTGAGCCATGTGCAGTTGATAGACAAATGGACGCACACGGCCATGTATTTGGGATTGGGTCTTGTCATCGCTTTCGAATATGAGCGCGCACACCACCCACAGGCGAGTAGTTGGTTGCTATTCGTCTATGTCGGATTACTACCCTCGTTGATGGGTGGTCTTATAGAGTTGCT
>UMEK01029706.1_pt1 | contig 10505 bp, 10 predicted proteins | sample 1964721 | NCBI WGS metagenome assembly UMEK01 (sample SAMEA4836017, study PRJEB28245) | human gut metagenome | biome: gut microbiome; material: fecal sample | place: Denmark | collected 2008 | reverse complement strand
TTTAGGCACGTTTTTTAGTTGATATATGAAGGGATTGATGATTTATGAGTTCAACAAAGAAACTAACAACAATTGCAATCTTAAGTGCGATGGCAATGGTTTTAAATTTATTGATACAATTTCCAATTGTACCAGCCGTATCCTTTCTAAGCTATGATCCAAAAGATATCATTATTGTGATTGCAGGCTTTATCTATGGTCCTATGACATCCTTTATTATGAGTCTATTGTGTTCATTTTTAGAAATTGTATTCCGTGGAGGAAACTTATTAGATGTTTTGATGAATGTGATTTCTACTTGTACATTCGCTTGTGTGGCTGCCTGCATCTACAAATATAAACATTCTAAAAAAGGAGCCATTGCAGGTTTGGTATTAGGAACTGTATGTTGCACATTGAGTATGACTTTATGGAACTATATTATTACTCCAATTTATTATCAAATGCCAAGAAGTGCAGTCGTTGGTATGTTACTTCCAGGTATTGTTCCATTCAATATTATTAAGTGTACATTGAATGCTGCATGTGCGATGTTGATTTACAAACCACTTGTAAACGCATTGAGAAATACACAGTTTGTTCCTCAATCGAACACAAATGAAACTCTTACAAAAGATGTTGGAATTGTGAGTGCATTTATTATTGTGTCAATCGTTGTTTTAATATTAGTAATGAAAGGTTAAAAGAAAAATGGAACTATTAGAAGCAAAAAAAATTATGGATGAAAAATTAGGGGATTATAAAATCATGGCTTTGGCAAGCTGTGTAGATGATTATCCTATGGTAAGAAATGTAAGTTGTGTTTTCTACAATGATAAAATTTATTTTAAGACAGATAAAAACTTTAGAAAAACACAACAATTATTCAAAAATGATAGAGTAGCTATGTGCTTTAATGGTGTGCAAGTAGAAGGTACAGCTAAAAATTTAGGATTGGTTATTGATGAACCTGGTCGTATTTTTGAAAAGAAATACAAAGAATTCTTGTGGCAAAGCTACAATGCATATTCACATGTAGATACAGAAATTCTAATTGAAGTTACACCTAAGTTTGTTGAAATCTGGGATGAAGACAAAGATCGTAATGCATTCCAATTGTTTATTGATTTTGACAAAGAAACAGTGGAATACAAACCTTATGACTAGTTTTTGCTAGTCTTTTTTTGTGAAAATTTACAAGAAAATGACATGAATATGATACAATATTCTCTAGTAGAAAGTAGGTGGAAACATGTCTCCAGACCCGAGTTATTTTAATAATAAAAATGTATATATGTTCGGAGACATGGGATTTGTCTTCGTTTAAGATATAAGGAGGACAAATTGTGTTAGAGTTTTATAAAACATTTGAAGATGGAACACGCAAAATTCAAGAACCAGAACCAGGCTGTTGGATCAATGCGATTGCGCCTACAGAAGAAGAAAGAAATTATTTGATTGAACAAATTGGTGTTTTACCTGAATTTGTCAAATCTTCACTGGATGAAGAAGAAAGTTCGCATATGGACTATGACGATGATTTTAGACAGCTGTTGATTATTTTTGACTATCCAAGTGCGGAAAATGAAGATGATGATTCGATTGATTCAACTTATTCCACATTGCCAATTGGTATTGTGATTTTAAAAGGATATGTAGTCACAATTAGTTTGTATGAAAACTGGAGTATTTTAGAAATGTCACAAGGAAGAATCAAAGGTATGGATACGCGTTTAAAAACGAGGTTCTTCTTACTTTTAGCTTTGCGTATTTCACAAAGATTTTTGATTTGTCTACGCCAAATTGATCGTTTATCAAGTCGTGCTGAGACGCGTTTACATCAATCGGTAGAAAATGATGAGTTGATTGAAATGTTAGGTTTAGAAAAATCATTGGTTTATTTTTCGACTTCGTTAAAGTCGGATGAAGTAACATTAAATAAAATTATGCGTGGAAAACAAATTCAATTGTATGAAGAAGATGAGGATTTGTTAGAGGACGTCATGATTGAAATTCATCAGGCCATTGAGATGTGTAATATTTATTCAAATACAATGGCAGGAACTATGGATACATTCGCAAGTATCATTTCTAACAATATGAATATTGTCATGAACAAATTAACTGTAATCACAATCGTAATGGCCATCCCCAATATTATTTTCGGTTTCTACGGAATGAATGTGCAGTTGCCATTTCCATTTGTGTGGTTCCCAAGCTTTGTAGCTGTTTTAGCCTGTGTGGTTGCGACCGTATACTTTTTCAGACATAATATGTTTAAGTAGGGTTTGATTTTTTTTCAAACCTTTTTCTTTTAGACAAAAGAAAAAAGCACTACTTAAAATAGTGCTCCAAGTGCTCCAAATAAGCCCACACTTGCTAAAGCCATAATAATACCTGCAAGAATGACGCCTAGCATAACAGCGAGTACGCTTGATTTAAAATCCATATCTAAAATACTTGCGGCAAGTGTTCCAGTCCAAGCACCTGTTCCGGGTAATGGAATACCTACAAATAATAGTAGGGCAACAAATAACCCTTTTCCGGCAGTTTCTTGTAGTTTTTTTCCACCTTTTTCACCCTTTTCTAAACACCAAGTAAAAAAGTTTCCAATAACAGGTTTGTCAGCTCCCCAAACAAGAATCTTTCTGGCAAAGAAATAGATAAATGGAACAGGAATCATATTTCCAATAATCGCAATAATATAATATTGTACAAATGGCAATCCCATTCCAGCGGCAATAGGAATGGCTCCACGAAGTTCAATGAGTGGTACCATTGATACCAAAAACACAATTAAGTATTTTTTTAACATACAAGTCTCCTTTTTTCGACAAGTAAAAGTGTATCATTGATGACATGATTTTACAATATTAGACAGATATTGTAATATGTCTAGCACTGTTATGTTGAAAGTGCTAAAAATGGTGATATACTGAAGTCATAAAGGAGATGTTACATATGAAATGGTTCGATTCTGATTATGATTATATTGATGAATTCACAACACAATGGAATGAAAGGTATAAAAAGATTAAAAGAATAGGTATAATATTAAGTGTAGTTTTGATTTTAATTGGTATTTTATGTTTTGCATTTCCAGAAAAAGTATTCACAACGATTCAAATTATTGCGGCTATTGGATTGATTGTTTGGGGTGCTTGTGAAATCTATTCGTATATCACAACAACTTTCTTCTTTAGAGATGCGATGTGGTTGGCTAGTGGAATCTTAAACATCTTGTTAGGCTGTTTATTATGTACGATGCCAGTCACGATTACAGTAAGTACTTTGACGTTCTTGTTTGCGTTTGTTTTATTGGTGAATGGAATTCAAAAAATCACTTGGGGTTCTCGGTTAAGTTTTTTTAGAGTAATCAATACCAATTATTTAAGTTTAACAGGTTGGGTCAATTTGCTATTGGGTATTATCTTTATGGTAATGCCTTTCCAAAGTGCTTTAGTCATCAATTATATTTTAGCTGCCTATCTCATTGTGGCAGGTATTAGCTTGTTGATTGAAGTTGTTTCAATGAAAAGAATTTAAGGGGTAATTATGGAAAATTTTAAGTTTTATGCACCTACAAAAGTGTATTTTGGTAAAGATGAAGATAAAAGGGTTGGAAAGATTTTAAAGGAATTTCATCCGAAGAAAGTGTTGATTCATTATGGTGGACAAAGTGCTATTAAATCTGGATTATTGGATCGAGTAAAAAAGGCGTTGGATGAAGAAAATATTGCGTATTGTTTATGTGGTGGTGTAGTTGCCAATCCATTACTTTCAAAGGTAAATGAAGGTATTCGAATTTGTAAAGAAGAAGGTGTTGACTTCATTTTAGCTGTTGGTGGTGGAAGTGTATTAGATTCAAGTAAGGGCATTGCGTATGGTGTTTATAATGAAGGTAATGTCTGGGATTATTATGCAAGAAAGAAAAAGGTAAAGGGTGCTTTACCAATGGGATGCATATTAACGCTTGCGGCTACGGGTAGTGAAATGAGTAATTCGAGTGTCATCACAAATGAGGATGGAAATCTAAAACGTGGATTGAGTAGTGAATATGGATATTTTAAATTTTCTATTTTAAATCCAGAATTAACATATACAGTATCTAAGTATCAAACAATGTGTGGATGTACAGATATTATTATGCATACGTTTGAAAGATATTTTACGCCTTATGATACTTTAGATTTGGTGGATCAAATGGCAGAAAGTTTGGTTCGTACAGTAATCAAAAACGCAAAGATTCTTTTGGAAGATCCTACAAATGAAAAGGCTCGAGCTGAAATTATGTGGGCAGGCAGTGTATCGCATAATGATATGACAGGAGATCGTTCTTTAGGGGATTGGGCTTGCCATCAATTGGAACATGAATTGAGTGGCATGTTTAATGTGGCACATGGAGCAGGACTTGCTGCAATTTGGGATAGTTGGGCAAACCATGTATATATGGAAAATCCAACGCGCTTTGCCAAACTTGGACATCGTGTGTTTGGCTTGGATGATTCAGATACTTTGTCTTGTGCTTTGAATACAATTGAAAAGATGGAAGAGTTTTTTAAATCGATTGGCATGCCTACAAGTATTCAAGAATTGTTGAAACGTAAATGTACGGAACAAGAATTGTATGAATTAACATATAAGTGTAGTTTTGAGCATACGCGTACAATCGGAAAATTTAAAGAATTAGATGAAACAGATATGCTTGAAATTTATCGTATGGCAAATGAAAAGGAAGTCGCTTAAGACTTCCTTGTTTTAGTTAAAAAGACTTTTAATAAAGTTGATGATTTTATCGAACCAACCCTCAGACTGTGCTTTGTTGATAAGTCCAGATAATTGATTTTTTAAATTACCAGACAATTTGTTTAATTGTTCCAATACTTCTTGTGAATCGATGGCTGAAGTATTTTGGTATTTCTTGGCAAACGCAATTAATTTATCAATATCATCTTGTGAGATGATGTCACTTAAATTAAATTTCTTTAAAGCGTCTGTTACAACTTGTTCGACTTGTTCAGCTGTTGCAGCACTTCCTTGATTTTTTTTGATTTCGGCAAGTTCTTGTTTGATTTCAACCATAGCTTGATCTAAGCGTCCAGAATCAAAATTTGAATTATCTGCATTATTTTCGGCAATTTCATTTGTCGTTTCAAGTTCATCTTGGGCAACTTGAGTACGGTCTAAATCTAATGTTTCGCCATTGGCTTCTAAAGCTTTATAAACACCAGTTAATGCAGATTCACCCGTTACTTTGGAAACAGAAGCTACATCAATTTCAACATCGCTAACACCAGCTGTGATGGCGGCATTGGCATATTGGTTTGAAGTGATTTTTGTGATGTTATCTTCTGTGATGATTTTAACTTTGACGCCTTTTCCAGCATCTTGTTTTTGTACCATAACACTTGAAATCAAGCTGGATGTATCGCCACCTGCAATTCCAAGGTAGTTATATAGATCATTGGCATCTACACTTGTTTCATATACGTTGTTTGTATCTTCGATATCGAATAGATCACGTGTACTTTGAATTTGATCATTCGTTAAACCACCACCATATACAACGGTTGGCTTACCCCACTTTTCATCGATGACAGATGTATCGATTGCGAATACATTTGTAGCACAAGCTGAAACACCCATTACAACTGCAAGGGATGCGCCTAATAATTTATTACATTTAAACATATTTTGTTCTCCTTTTATTTTCTAATACGTTATAAGTGTATATTAACTTTAATTTTTGTGCAAAAGTTTTGAATCTTATGTGAAATTTTGTTATACTTTTATGGTAAGCTTAAGCTAACCGGAGGGATAGAAATGCAACTAACACAATCTCAGGAAGATTATTTAGAAACAATATATGTATTAAAGTCTCAACAAGACCATGTTCGTGCTATTGATGTAGCTGCAGCTTTAGGTTTTTCTAAGCCGAGTGTTTCACATGCTTTAAAGGACTTGAAAGAAAAAGAATTGATTTATACAGATAAAACGGGATATATCTTTTTTACAGAACAAGGTCAACTACAGGCAACTCAAGTGTATGAAAGACATGTTTATTTTAAAAATCAATTGCTGCATGCGGGTGTAGAACCGATTCTTGCAGAAGAAGAAGCTTGTCGTATGGAACATACAATTAGTGAAGAAAGCTTTAAAAAATTGAAGGGTAATAAATGTGTTCGATCTTGCATTGATTGTAAGGGTGATGGCTGCAAATAAAAAGGCGTGAAAATCACGCTTTTTTAGTCTTTGCTTTGAGGAATGAATGGGGTCAATGCATCGGCAAGTGAATGAAGGTTACGAGATTGAATGTATACTTTTCCGTTGCCGTGGAATACATTGACTAAACCTTCACCAGTAGTAAATCCAAATGTTCCAGAAGCAATCTTGATTTCATAATCTAAAGAATCATCCCATGCGACAACATGTTCATTGTCGATTGTGATTGGGTGTGCATCGTCTACATTGATTTCCATGATATCTCCATATGCATTGATTAAAAGATCTCCTTGACCAAATGTATGCATGACAAAGAATCCACCTGTTCCACCAAACAATGCTTTTCCTACACTTTGAGTTTTCATTTCATAGCTCACACTATTATCGCAGGCTAGAAAAGCTCCGTTGTTTAAATAGTAGTGATTTTGTGAATTCACTTCTAAACATACAATTTTTCCTGGAATGGAAGGTGCAATACCAAGTAAACCATCATGACTTGTACCAGTGGCTTCTGTGATAAACATACTTTCACCACTTGTAAGACTTCGTCCGATAGCTCCTAATACACCGCCTAGACCTTTCTTGTTGCTGTTCATTTTACCTTCGATTGTAACGTTAGACATGTAGGCCATTGAGCCTCTTTCGATTTTTATCGTTTCATTATTCTGTAAATTGATTTCAACGATAGGGCAATCAGAATCCCCTTTGATTTTGTGATCCATAATATGATCTCCTTTTCTTTCTTCTATTGTATCAAGTGTATGTGAATTTAACATGAAATATTGAAAAAAATAAAACTGACATAAATGATGTCTGTATAAGAGGTATCTTATGGATAAAGGAGGGTTGCACAAAATAGTCAAGGAAATGAAAAATTTATACAAATTAGTCAAGTTTAAAAAATAAAGAAACCGGTTTGCTTTATGTATCGCTTAAGCATTATTTTGTAGGAATGTAAAGTCTTGTTTTAGAAAAAAATATAAGTATACTTAAGATAGTCATTAAAAATAGTTGAAGGTTCAACTGTTTTAGGAGGAATAGTATGAATGTAATTAAAAGAAGTGGAGAAGAAGTCGTTTTTGATGCATCGAAAATTGAAAATGCGATCAAAAAAGCCAATAAAGCAACTACACATAATCAAATGTCTGATGAATTAATTCGTTCTGTGACACAGAGTGTTATTGATAAATGTGAAAATTTAAAGAGAAGTCCAAATGTTGAAGAAATTCAGGATATGGTTGAGGGTGAATTGATGGAGCATCGTTGTTTTGCGGTGGCTCACAACTATATTACGTATCGTTATGAACGCGCATTGGTTCGTAAGGCAAATTCAACCGATAAACAAATCATGTCTTTACTTGAGCGTAATAATGAAGAAGTAAAACAGGAAAACTCAAATAAAAACCCATTGGTGAATAGTGTTCAGCGTGATTATATGGCAGGTGAAGTGTCAAAGGATATCACAAAACGTTTCTTGTTGCCTCAAGATGTTATGGAAGCTCATGAACAAGGAATTATTCATTTCCATGATTCAGATTATTTTGCACAACACATGCACAACTGTTGTTTAGTAAATTTGGAGGATATGCTTCAAAATGGAACAGTTATCTCTGAAACTATGATTGAAAAACCACATAGTTTCTCAACTGCATGTAATGTGGCTACACAAATTATTGCACAAGTCGCAAGTTCTCAATATGGAGGACAAAGTATTACACTTTCTCATTTAGCTCCTTTTGTACAAGTTTCAAGAGAAAAAGCGCGTCGTGAAGTAAAAGAGGAATTGGAATCATTAAATCTAGATTCTTCTGAAGATACAGTAAATAAAATGGCAGAGATGCGTGTTCGTAAAGAAATTGAAAAAGGTGTACAGATGATTCAATATCAGGTCATCACATTGATGACGACAAATGGACAAGCTCCTTTCGTAACTGTATTTATGTATTTGAATGAAGTGCCTGAAGGACAAACTCGTGATGATTTGGCTATCATTATTGAAGAGATGTTGAAACAAAGAATTAAGGGCGTTAAAAACGAAAAGGGTATTTGGATCACACCAGCATTCCCTAAATTGATTTATGTTCTTGAAGAAAATAATATTGAAGAAGGCTCAAAATATTGGTATTTAACAGAATTAGCTGCAAAATGTACAGCTAAGCGTATGGTTCCAGATTATATTTCTGAAAAGAAAATGTTGGAATTGAAAGTGGATGTGAATGGTGAAGGTCATTGTTATCCATGTATGGGATGTCGTTCATTCTTAACTACATATTTAGATGAAAATGGAAAGCCAAAATACTACGGTCGTTTCAACCAAGGTGTTGTTACATTGAACTTAGTGGATGTGGCTTGTTCAAGTAAGCAGGATGAAGAAGCATTCTGGAGAATTATGGACGAAAGATTAGCTTTATGTAAAAAAGCATTGATGTGCCGTCATGAAAGATTACTTGGAACACCGAGTGATGTAGCGCCTATTTTATGGCAAAACGGGGCATTGGCTCGTTTGAAAAAAGGTGAACCAATCGATAAATTATTGTTTGGTGGATATTCTACAATTTCATTAGGGTATGCCGGATTATGTGAATGCGTATATTATATGACTGGACACCCTCATACTGAGGAGCCAGGAACTTCATTTGGTTTAAAAGTTATGCAATATTTAAATGATGCATGTGCTAAATGGAAGGCTGAAGAAAATATTGATTTCTCATTATATGGAACTCCAATGGAGTCAACTACATTTAAATTCTCGAAACATCTACAAGAACGTTTTGGAATTATTCCTCATGTAACAGATAAAAACTACATCACAAATAGTTATCATGTGCATGTTACAGAAGAAATTGATGCGTTTACGAAATTATCATTTGAATCGCAATTCCAAAAACTTTCTCCAGGCGGAGCTATTAGTTATGTAGAAGTTCCAAATATGGAAAATAATATTGATGCAGTATTGGCGATTATGAAACATATTTATAATCACATTATGTATGCGGAATTGAATACAAAATCGGATTATTGCCAAGTATGTGGATATACAGGTGAAATTAAAATTGTAGAGGATGAAAACCACAAATTAGTTTGGGAATGTCCAAATTGTGGCAATCGTGACCAAGAAAAAATGAATGTGGCTCGTCGTACTTGTGGATATATTGGAACGCAGTTCTGGAACCAAGGAAGAACACAAGAAATCAAAGAAAGAGTACTACACTTATAATCGATTTTCGTTGATAAAACACCGGAATGTGGTAGAATATAAATGAAAAGAGAGTATCCAATAAAGGGTTCTCCTTGGGAAAATGTATAGTTATGAAAAAACTACTTTAATTTCTTGCCGGAATATCGAGGTAGTTTTTTCTTATGTCTTTTCAACTTATGTATTTGTTTGTCCATATCTTCGATTATATGAAGTAGTTTTAAAATTGCTTCAGCAATCTGAACTAATTTGTGGACAATCACTAACAAAATCGATAAGAATATTGCAATAAATATTAAATATCCATGCACAATATCACCTCCTTGGGGCTATTAGAACTCAAGCGTTTTCGTAGCTTAAAGCCCCTGTGACGGTATTAATAACGATCAATACAGCACGTCCCTAGGAGAACTACCTTTAGGCTTTTTTAAGCCATCCCATTGTCTACTCTCAGATATATTGTATCATGTGATTTTAGAAAATAGAAAGAATGATTTTGACATTATAACAGAAAATTTTTGGCTTTAAAAAGTCAAAAGAATTTTTTGTGATATTTACAATTTTGAATTGATCGCTTACACTATATGAACTTTTTAGGAGGCATTTAAATGTACTACGGAAATATAAAAAAGAATGATATCGCAAATGGTAAGGGTGTACGTGTAACGCTATTTGTATCAGGGTGTACAAATCATTGTAAGAATTGTTTCCAGCCAGAAACATGGAACTTTGATTATGGTAAGCCTTATACAAAGGAAACGGAAGATGAAATTATTGAAGCTTTAAAACCAAGTCATATTGCAGGATTGACATTACTTGGTGGAGAACCGTTTGAACCAGAAAATCAAAGGGAACTTGTGAAACTTCTTCGTCGTGTTCGTAAAGAATTACCTGAAAAGAATATTTGGTCGTTTACTGGATTTATTTTGGATCAAGACTTGTTAGATGGAGGAAGAAAACATTGTGAAGTCACAGATGAAATGTTGTCTTTATTAGATGTATTAGTGGATGGTCCGTTTAAGGAAGAAGAAAAAGATATCACATTGGCGTTTCGTGGTTCAAGAAATCAAAGAGTGATTGATATGAAGAAATCTTTGAAGGAACAAGA
>UMEK01021999.1_pt1 | contig 10675 bp, 5 predicted proteins | sample 1964721 | NCBI WGS metagenome assembly UMEK01 (sample SAMEA4836017, study PRJEB28245) | human gut metagenome | biome: gut microbiome; material: fecal sample | place: Denmark | collected 2008 | reverse complement strand
CTGAATCGGGTGCTGATAAAGATGTATGAATGATTCTTACCGAAATCAGAAATTAGTGTAGACCACATATCCATGAGCCGGTACATTAACCTGTTTATTTACGGTTTCACTTTTTCCTGTAAAGTAATTGGTCCAGTTACCAGGAGTGGCAGGGAAAACAATATCAGTAGCGGTATGTGTAAAGTTACCCACCACCACCAGTTGCTTACCCGTTATACTTTTTACCAATAATGTACGACCGTTGTCCCAATCAGAAGTTTCCACCTTCCATGTCAAAGTTGCATTTGCATCAAACAACTCCGGATGAGCATTGCGCAGCTTCATCAAAGCTGCATAAACATCGTGCAGCCCTTTACGATCGGCGTTATCTAAATATTCCCAATGCAAAGGCTTCCTACCGGTACGGCCATTCTCTTCAATAGAGATGTCATATCCCATCTCTCCGAACTGCCAAACCATCTTAGGACCAGGAACGGTAAGGAAGAAAGTTGTATTTAGTGCCAACTGATTCATACGGGCATCAAGGTCGGTTTTCAGCACACCATCACCCCATTGCGACTGTTTGTAAGCTGTGCGTTCTTCATCATGGCTTTCCATAAAACCTACCCATGCAGTGTTTTTCTCATAAAGGCTACTAAAAGAACTATTTTCAGCATACCCCATAGCCGACTGACAATAGGCATTATTCAAGTTACGCCATAAGTGCATACCATCAGCTGCCAGTTCATTTTCTTCCTTTGAATCACAGAAATGCTCCAAGATAACATAAGAGTCCTTTTTCACTTCCTTGATGGCCGCATTATAATCCTTTAGGACGGCAATGCGACCCGCATCGTAATTGGATGCTGTACTTTCAGTGCAAGAGGTTTGTGTGAACCCTTTCGTCAAATCAAAACGAAAGCCATCCACCTTATATTCCTTCAACAAGAATTGCAGATTACGCTTCACAAACTTACGCACCAATGGGCTTTCATGATTGAAATCATGGAACACGCTATAAGGATGAGGTGCTTCCACATTGAAGTATGGATTATTCTTTGCAGTCTTATCACCATCCCAATAGAGTTTAGCCAGCGGATTATTTCCTGTAGCATGATTATAAACCACATCCAGAATAACTGCCATACCAGCCTCATGACAAGCATCAATGAACTGCTTATACATTGTTTTTGTCCCATAAGCTTTATCCATCGCAAAGAAAAAACAAGGATTATACCCCCAACTGTCATTGCCGTCAAACTCCTGCACCGGCATCAACTCAATAGCGTTGACACCCATTTCTTTCAAGTAAGAAAGCTTTCCCATCGCACCGTTAATGTCACTCGTAGCCGTAAAGTCGCGCAAGTGCAATTCATATATCACTAATTGCTTAGGATTTGCTATTTTAAAATCATTATACTTCCAGTTATAACTATCTTTCTGTATCTTGAAGGTCGAAACGATTCCTACCCCTCCCTTAGGATAAACCAGGTTTTCATTATAGGTAGAAGCTGAAATATCTTTATCATTATCAGGATCCAGTATTTTTTCAGTATAAGCATCTGCCAAATGAATTACTTCACCTTCCTTTGTACCCACATAGTATTGGAAAGCATACTCTTTACCAGCATCTAACCCCGCCAACGTAATCCACCAACATCCGGAAGCATCATCACGATACATCTGCGACTTTTCGTCATTACTTAAGGTCCAATTGTTAAAGTCACCCACAACATGTGCAAAATCCTTATGATTTCCATTCACATCTTTATCATAAAGTACCAGTGTCACTGTAGAATTATCCATTATGTTGATACCTTCGACCATATCAGCCGGTACAGCGGCAGTTTTAATCTCACCGGGTACAAATCCTTCATATTTTGTATCAGTTACCGCTATAAAGGAATCAGTATCTATTCCTTTTTTACTACCATCCGCACTACGAATCACTATTCCAAGTTGGTTCACCGGTGTCTTTCCACTCCCAAACCACTCCCGGATATTCGGACTCAATGTAATACTCCAAATATTAGCCTCAGATAAAGTCATCTTACATTTATCTTTGTTTTCTGCCCACTCTGCAGGCACGAATTGCCAACGACCTTCACTGACAACACCAATATGTACATACACATCTCCTTTATACTCATAGAGGGCAGACTTTGTATCCGCTTTAAACGTAATGACAAGAGACTGATCAGCATCTGGTACCACCGGTGTATAACTCAGACCAGCAGGAATTGCAATTGCATTGGCAGCTTGAGTGACGGATATTTCTTCCCTTTTTGAACCGGATATAATATTCAATTGTGCTGTACGCGCTATTCCAGTTTCATTTTTAGCAACAGAAACCATAATCGTAGCTTTTCCTGACAAGCCTTTTGCCGGATTGATACTGCACCAGCCAATATCCTCACCACTCAGCTCAGCAGTCCATTGATATCCGGCCTCAAAACTGACACTTTGTGAAGAAGCAGCTTCAGCAAAGCTAAAACCTTGTTCAAAAATAGCTTCACTACCGGAGGCAGGAGTCAAATATTCCTGAAACTCCTCTTTGTTGTCACTACATGCCGTGAATGCCAGCAGCACGCTGAAGCATATCAAATGCCATAAAACAAGATTCTCACGTTGAACGATAATTTTCATAATATGAAGTATTTAAAGTTATCACTTCACAAATATAACCGGAAAAGAAAGGGCAAATCAATTAACGTAAAGGAAAACGAGAACAATATCACGAAAACGTTTGCATATCAAACAGAAAGAGGAGACCTTACACAATATAATAGTATAGGGTCTCCTCTTTTATTAAAATCCAGCCGTCAGAATCTAATTATTCTATACTCTAATGCATTCAGTTTAATTTCATTCATCAATTCCAGAGGTTTATTTTCGTAAATATCAGTAGCTACATGATGCTTCCAACCCTCCGGTAAGATAACAGAAACATCTCTATTACGCACATTAACCAATATCATAAAAGCATCTTTACCATCACTTTTCTGATACATCAAGACGTCTGAAGCAGGATACCCAGTTAATATTCCTTTCCGAAGTGCAGGATATTTATTATACAATCCCATTAAACACCCATATTCTTGATAAATATCCGAACATTCGGACCAATCCACGGATGTATATGCAAAAAAATTAATAGGAGCCTCATGTCCAATTTCTTGTGAACTATAAATCAATGCTCCACCATGCAAAAAAACTGTTCCAACAAAAGCAGCCATAGCTGCCCTTTCACTTCCTAACTCCACAATTGGCGACATTTTAGAAGCCTCATCATGATTGGTAATAAAACGTAATTTCATTTTTCCTGCCGGAATTGAGTCATACTCGCTCCAATCCACCTCCAACAAGCGTGCCGCACTACTATCATTAACGAAAACATCCCGCATCGCCTCCATCAAATCCCAAGCATAGTTCATATCAAATCCTGCATCAAAATGATCTTTGCGCTTACCTTCTGCCAACATTAACAATTTCCGATTTGGAATAGCCCTCAGAGAATCAACAGCTTGCTTCCAGAAAGTATATGGAACATAATCAGCAGCATCACAGCGAAAACCATCTACACCAACTTCTTGTATCCAATATTTCATAGCATCAATCATTGCAAGGCACATATCTGCATTATCGTAGTTCAAATCTGCCACATCATTCCATCCCGTTCCTGCAGGAGAAATTATATTTCCGATACTATCCTGAGTATACCACTCTTTATGTTCTTTAATCCAAGCATGGTCCCAAGATGTATGATTAGCAACCCAATCTAAAATTACACTTATTCCTTTTTCATGGCATAATTCCACTAAACGCTTAAATTCTTCTACTGTTCCAAATTCAGGATTTATTCTTTTATAATCTTTGATACAATAAGGAGAATTCACCGTATTTACCTCACCAATCTCATAGATTGGCATAAACCAAACAACATTAACACCCAAAAACTGAATAGAATCAAGATGTTTTGATATGACATTAAATGCATTCTTCAGAGCAAAAACACGTGGATTGATTTCGTACATCACAACGTCTTCTACAGCAGGTAATACTTGCTTTTGTTCAGTAACTATCTCGCGTTTTCCGGCACAAGCATACACTGTCAATAATACAAGTATAGTATAAAATAAATTCCTCATCTATTTACAATTCATTGGTCTGACAAATAAAAAAGGATTAAAGGTCCCCCCTTAATCCTTTTTCTATAAATAAGAGAGCCTTAATTGGCTGTCATTGTAGCATTCTTAGCTTCTGGATCCAATACAATCGTGTATGTTCCAGCTGAAACTTTAATATTTCCACCATCCTGCGTCAGCGCACCTAAACTACCACCAAAGTTTATAGTCCAAGCTGCATCCCATCTGAATTTCATTTCACCATCACCTAATGTAACAGTCACCGACCACTTTTGCGTTTCAGCATCATAATCCATTAAAGTGCCTTTATCCCATCCACCAGGAGTAGCATCACCAATAATCTCCCAACCTGTCTTATCCAAAGTAGCAACCATCTTCTTAGTATCGGCACCTACTCGATAATAACCGGCAGCCTCAATCTTAACATTACCGCCATCACCGATAACAAACGTAGTTGATGTCTTAGCCTCATTCCAAGTAATATCTCCAACAACACCAATCCACGTACCAGAATCATAGAACTTGAATTCTGTATCGGCAGGGAAATAGTGAGTGCCAGTATATTTGAAATCACGAGCTGCAGATTCTACCTTATAGCAATCATCAGCTTCCGGCTTCCAACCATCACCACTCTGATAGCTACCAGGCAATGTCATTGCAGAGCTAGAAAGCTCAATCGTTGTTTCTTCCATACTATAAGTATATTTTCCTGCATTAGTCAAATTTAAAGTAATAATATAGGGACTTGCCTTTACCACTTTGAAATTTTGACCTCCAGCAACCAAGTTACCGGCCAACTCAGAAAGTTTACCTTCTTCTGCTCCATAATTGAATCCCCAGTCATTATTGGCTCTAAATTTGAATTCCTTATCGAGCAACGGAGTAACCACTGTCCAAAGACGAGTAGTGGTATCGTATTCCATCTGGGTATCTTTGTCCCAACCACTAGACGTAGCATCTCCAATTACTCCCCAAACCAGCCCTTTCTCTGATTGGGTTACCTTACCTTCTGCATCTAAAGTAATTTCAATGAAACCTTTACCATCAGCAGTAACTTGCTGATCTTTAGCCAATACTTTCGTAAGGTCTGCACCATCAATGATTGCATAAGAAGCAGCACCATCAAAATTGGCATAACCACTATAAATGCCATCACCGTCAGGGTCACCTATCAAATAGGCAGTAGTGTAGTCCCAATCAGGATAGCCAACAGCTACATAAGCATACTTCCATGTAATATTATCTACATTAGGGTCATAAGGTGTAGCCTTAAAAGTTATTGAGTTACTAGCTGCATCAGTATAAGCATCATATGCCTCAGAAACCAAAGAAACAGTAAAATCATACGTTTGCCCCGGATATGCTCCTACCTTAGCCAATAAAGAATTCATTTCACTATTTGTAAATGCCAGTTTTGCATCCCCTGTTTCTCCTATTACAATACTCTTATTGGTAGAAGTATTTGTTAGAGTTACAACATAATTAACTACTGCAGAAACTCCATAATCTGCCTTATCCCAAGCTATTTCCGGAAATTGCGCATCCTTATTGTCTTTAGTAATAGTAATGTCTGTTTGGGAAAGCGCATGCAATGCAGCAGCAGTCTTCAATTCCAATATGGGGGTAGCATCCTCCTCACAAGACATCAATGCGAAGATTCCAGCCAAAAGTAAATAAATATATTTTGTCTTCATATCATTCATGTTTAATCATTAATATTAGTATCCTTCATTCTGTACCAGGTTCTGATTAGAACTAACATCGTCTGAAGGCAAGGGGAACACTTGATAAAAGCTTTCAACAGATTTTCCTGCCGCAACTCCACCCTTCCATGGCCAAACATAATCAGCAGAAGTATATTTACCGAAGCGAATCAAATCTGTACGTCTTTGAGCTTCGTAGAATAGCTCACGTGCGCGTTCATCCATCATAAAGTCCAAAGTAAAATCACTATCGGAAATAGGTGCGGACGCCTTGTCTGAATATGCACGTTTACGCAAATCATTTACATATCCCAAAGCCTCTGTTTTTGTTGCTCCTTGTCCGCCACGAAGAACAGCTTCTGCTAAATTCAAATAGATTTCACCTAAACGGAATAATGGATAATCTGTCCAAGCTTCCGCAGATGCAGGTTTACTTCCATCTTTATTCACATTATAAAACTTGGTAACGGGAATGCCATTATTGACAAAATCAGCTTCATTTGTGATCTCAATATTTGTGGTAGCTTCTGTACGCAACATTGCTTTACGAGTATCCTTATCACTGCTATCCTCTTTTTCAAAGATATTATATAAAGACGACTTAGCTCTAACACCTTGCCAACCTCCCTTTGCATTCGTTTCTTCTTGAAAATCAGCAGAACCCCAGCATAACAAAGCTGTCATACCTCCCCAGGTCATTGTATCTTCACCTTCATATCTCAATGGGAAAATCATCTCTTTGGATTGGTCATTATCAGCTTTGAACATATCGCCATAAACCGGTTCCAATTGGTAACCTGCTGAAATAATCTTTTTAGAATAAGTCACACATTCAGTATATTTATTTACACCTACATACGTGTCTGCATTCAAATACAAGCGAGACAATGCAGCCCACAGAGCAGCTTTATTAGCATGTCCATAATTATCATTAAATCCAACTACAGGATCAAGCATATCACTTTCACATGCCAACATTTCACTTTCAATGTATTCAAATAATTGATCTTTCATAATTTGTTGTGGACGAACGCTACCAATAGGGCTGTTTTCATCTACAAACGGAACATTACGATACAAATCCAAAGCATACAGATACATCAAAGCACGCATAAAACGAGCTTCTGCACGGAAAGTTTTAATAGAAGCCTTTACTTGCTCTGAACAACCTCGTGAGGCAAGTTTATCATCAGTTGTTTCACGTAAAAACGCATTTGACAAGTTAATCTGATAATACAAACGATAATATGATCCTTTGATCCATGGACTTGAAGCAGCCCAAGAAATATGATTGAAGTCTGGAATACCAGGATCATTCCAGCAACAATGAGCGATATCAGAAGCCAATTCCTGCATATTCCACAATACGCGAATAAATGAAGCCTGAGAACCACCGTCAATGCCGACAACATCCTGGTCTGAGTCTCCACCTGCATTACCACCTATTACCAAACCTGCATATATTTTAGCCAAACTTTGTTCATAAGCTCCTATCTCCTTTCCAAAAACGACATCCGAAACCAATTCATCCTTATCCAATGGAACCGTATCCAGATCGTTCACACAAGAGGTAACCCCTAACATCGTACTCAAAAGGGCTGCCGACAATATATATTTATATTTTAATATTTTCATAACTTCATTGATTAAAAATTAAGATTCAAGCCTAACATAAATACACGAGGGCGAGGATAGATATTATTATCAACTCCACTACCGCTAATTTCAGGATCCAAACCATCATATTTGGTAATAACAAACGGATTCTGTACCGTGACATAAACACGTGCACTTTGTTTATCATTGAACAGCTTGTTAAAAGTGTATCCTAATGAAATATTGTCCATCCGTACAAAAGAAGCATTCTGAACATAGTAACTAGAACGATATTGCCCTGTCTTGAAATTTGTTTTCCATGCAGAAGTCAAACGATTTTTCAAGAAACCAGTTTGGTCATACATTTGTGAACCATCCCAAGCCTCACGATTGGATTGTACATTGTTATAAGCATAGTTTCCAATACTTGCACGCAAAGCAAATGACAAATCCCAATTCTTATAAGACAATTGAGAAGTTAATCCCATAAATACGTCAGGAGCAGACTTTTTGTAAGCGACCAAATCTTCTTCGTCTATTTTATTATCCCCATTTTGATCAACATAAGCACCTTCTATCGGATTTCCAGCCTTATCATAAAGTTGTTCCCATACATAGAATGAATTATAAGGATGATCAACAGCATTTATCATGATATTATAACCGGTTGCTCCATCAATACCAGTATGAATCACACCTTTATAAGCCGGGTCATCATTAAATGTCAATTTGGTAATTTCATTTTTATTATAAGAGATGTTATAACTCAATGTCCAGTCCCAATCTTTTGTCGTGATAGGATGAGCCGTCAAAGTAAGTTCAATACCTTTATTCTCCAATGTACCTACATTCGTCAACAACTGGTTACTAAAGTTTGTACCGGCAGGAGCTGTAACCGTATTCAGCAAATCATCAGTTTTACGATAATACAAATCAAGAGTACCTGTCAATTTGTTGTTCAATACACCGAAATCCAATCCAATATTGTAAGTTGTAGTTTCTTCCCATTTCAAGTTTTCATCATAAGCTTGAGGAGCAATCAATGAATACTTGTTATTACCAAAATAATAATTTGCTCCAGCTTTGGAATACATATAGCGAGCCATATAAGGATAGTCACCATTATTCAGGTTTTGCTGACCAGTAATACCATAGCCCAAACGCAACTTCAAATCAGAAAGCCAATCCACTCCCTTCAAGAAATTCTCTTCTTTCATCTTCCATGCCAAAGCAACTGAAGGAAATAATCCCCAACGATTGTCTTTATTGAAACGTGAAGAACCATCATTACGCAAGGTAAATGTCACCAAATAACGATTCAATAATGTATAATTCAAACGCCCAAAGAAAGAAACAAGATAGTTTTCAGTTGAATAATCTTCCATATCCTTATAGAATTCCTTACCAGTTTCTTCAGCTTTTACTGTAGAATAAGGATATTTGGTCCATGTAGAATTATAGAAATGCTGCCAAGAATAACCGCCCATAACATCGACATGATGTGCACCAAACTCTTTAGCATAATTCAAATAGAAATCCAGCAATGTATTCCGCTTCAATTGATAATAGCTGCTATTTTCCCCAAAACCAGTTTTATAGTTACCTTGGCACCAAGTCATAGGAGCATTATCTTCTATAATAACATCACCTTCACTCTTAGACACGTCGTAACCTAAATTCAAGTTTGCTCTCAATTCGGGCAGGAAATGAAACTTATAGTCAATTTGTGCATTACCAATACTTCTATAAACAGTTGATTCGTCATGCTTTGAATCTAAAATAGAAACGGGATTAGCCAAACCAATATCAACCGGTGTAGGATTATTGCCACTTTTCATATACATAAAGTAGCCGTTACCATAGGGATTTCCATCCATGTAAATAGGCTGTGTCGGATCATATTGCGTCGCCATACCTATTGCACCAGTATCTGCAAAACGGTTTGTATTATAAATACCTTTCACATTCAACTGAATATTCAATTTCTTATCAAAGAAATTAGGATTCAAGCTAATAGCACCAGTCAAACGCTCCATATTAGAAGTCTTCAATATACCATTTTCATTGGTATAAGAAACTGATACACGATAGGGCATGTGTGGTATAGCACCAGAAACATTAACATTGTGGTCTGTACTGAAAGAGGTTTTGAATATTTCATCCTGCCAATCAGTATTTGCCTGACCTAATGCTTTAAACTGAGCACTTGATTCACCGAATTTAGAAGTCACAAATTCTCTAAATTCATTTGCAGACATTACATCTACTTTATTGGGTCTTGTATTAATAGAGAATGTACCGCTATAACCAACTTGTACACGTCCAGACTTTCCTTTTTTAGTATTAATAATAATAACACCGTTAGATGCACGAGAACCATAAATGGCTGTTGCAGAAGCATCTTTCAAAATAGTAAAAGTCTCAATATCATTGGGATGGACAGTAGCCAAAGGATTTGACATACCATTAATACCACCGTCATCTACAGGCACACCGTCAATAACAATCAACGGATTATTGGATGCAGACATAGAAGAACCGCCACGCACACGAATTGTAGCACCAGCTCCCGGAGCACCACCGTCAGTAATCACACTTACACCGGCAGCTTTACCAACCAACATATCAGTAGCAGATGTAACAGCACCTTTTACCATTTTATCTGCACTAATAGCCGTAACAGACCCAGTCAAATCATTCTTTTTGGCTGTACCGTAACCAATTACGACCACCTCGCCCAACAATTCCGCATCATCTTGTAATGTAATAATTACTGAAGGAGCAGCAGCTACTTCTTGCGTCTTGTATCCGATAAAAGACACGACCAACGTAGCTCCCTGAGGAACTGTCAATGTAAAATTACCATCAAGGTCAGTGATTGTACCATTCGTGGAATTTCCTTTTTCCACTACATTTGCGCCTATCACTCCTCCCAAAGCATCTTTTACATGCCCTTTCACGGTGATGTTCTGTGCATAAGCGCCTACAGACAAGAATAGCCCTAAGATTAGGGTAAGAATCGTTTGACAGATTCTAAGATTAACTTGCTTCATGCATTTAATAAATTAAAGTTAACAATATTAATTACCTATATATATTATTCGAAAAATAATTTTCGTACTTTCGCTTTCTAACGTCTTTCAAGTACCTAAAGCATGACGCAACAAAAATATGCTTTATTACTTTAGTAAAGTATAAAGAGAGTGTAAAATGTGGAAAACGAACAGTGCAAACGATTGCATGCGGTTGCAC
>UMEK01043292.1_pt1 | contig 10696 bp, 6 predicted proteins | sample 1964721 | NCBI WGS metagenome assembly UMEK01 (sample SAMEA4836017, study PRJEB28245) | human gut metagenome | biome: gut microbiome; material: fecal sample | place: Denmark | collected 2008 | reverse complement strand
AGGTTTAAAACTTGTAGTTTATCGAATGCTTACACAAATAAAAACGTACTTACGTTTACTTCAGAACACAAGGACATTTGAAACCAAACGCAAGTACATTTCATCTTAAACACCTTTGCGTTTCAATCCAAACGTAAAGGCGTTTTTTTCCCAGGAAGGAGTCTTCAAAAAAATAACGTCCGCAATCTCGGAAAACTCACCGGAAACTGCGGACGTTTTTTGTATATAAAATAATAAGAATGCTTAGAAAGCCTTATGGTAGAGTGCTTCAATGTCTTCTACTGAAGTCGGACGCGGGTTACCTCCGGTGCAGACATCATTGAATGCATCGATAGCCAACTGATGCAAGTCTTCTTCCTTCACACCGATTTCATGCAACTTCTGCGGAATACCGATACTCAAAGAAAGCTGGCGAACAGCTTCTACCGCAGCTTTTACACCTTCTGCTTCGCTCATACCAGTAGTATCTACTCCCATCGCCTTGGCAATATCCAGGTATTTCGGTGCAGCAGGAGATTCTGCATTGTATTCCATGACGTAAGGCAACAACAATGCATTGGCTACGCCGTGCGGAGTGTCATAGTGCGCACCGAGAGGATGAGCCATAGAGTGAACGATTCCCAGACCTACATTGCTGAATCCCATTCCGGCAATATACTGTGCCTGCGACATGGCTTCACGAGCTACCGGATCACTGCCATTGTCTACGGCAGCCTTCAGGTTCTTGGCAATCATCTCAATGGCCTTCAGTTCAAACATATCCGACATCACCCAAGCTCCCGGAGTAATGTAGCTTTCAATGGCATGCGTCAGGGCATCCATACCTGTAGCGGCAGTCAGGCCCTTCGGCATAGAATACATCAGTTCAGGGTCTACGATAGCTACTGACGGAATATCGTTCGGGTCTACACACACCATTTTCTTGGTAGCAGCCTCATCAATAATCACATAGTTGATGGTTACCTCAGCTGCAGTTCCCGCAGTAGTAGGCAGAGCAAAAGTCGGCACTGCTTTATGATGCGTATTTGCTACCCCTTCCAATGAACGCACATCGGCAAATTCCGGATTGTTTACTACGATACCGATACCTTTCGCCGTATCAATAGAAGAACCGCCACCCAATGCTACGATAAAATCGGCACCGGAAGCCTTGAAAGCTGCCACACCGTTCTGCACATTGACAATGGTAGGATTGGCTTTTACATCACTGTATATTTCGTAAGGAATACCTGCCTTTTCGAACACTTCCACCACCTTGTCGGCTACGTGAAAACGAATCAGGTCCTTGTCAGTCACAAAAAAAGCTTTCTTGAAACCTCTACGGCCTGCTTCTGTAGCGATAGCTTCGCGACATCCGGCACCAAAGTAAGAGGTTTCGTTCAAAATCATTCTGTACATAATTTCATGGTTTTAAAAGGTTAGATTTTTATTTATTTCGGAAGATGGAACACGTCCGTCAGTTCCTGCATTTGTTCTTTCGTCATACCGTCCGGCTCAAATCCCATGCAACGGGCATTGATGTAAATCTGGGCAGCCTTGGTCAGCACGTCAATCTGGTCGAACGCATCCATTACGTCGGTACCTACGGCAAACACACCGTGTTTTTCCCACATTACCACATCATAATCGTCCAGTTCCTTCAGTGTAGCATCTGCCAGTTCTACTGAGCTCGGCATTTTATAAGGTACGATACCCAATCCACGCGGACAGAATGCCTTTGTTTCCGGAATCATGCTCCACAACAGATAAGTCAGTACATCTTTTTCCAGGAACTTCGGAGTATGGCTCATTGCCACCAGTTCGATGGGGTGTGTATGTACAGTAGCCTTTTTCTGGGCACCTTCCGCAATCAGCGTATTGTGAACAGTCAGGTGAGAAGCCACTTCCGAAGTCGGCATCACCGGCTGGTCAGCGATAATGACATAGCTGGCACAATCGTCGCAGATACGAATTACAGAACCGTTTTCCATCGGCCAGCGAGCCAGGTCGCGCATACGTTTCTGTGTACCTTTGCAGAAGAAGTAACAGCCTTTCAGATGCGGTAATACCGCTCCAATCTGTTTCGGTTCACTGATAGCCGGCATCTGACGGATTTCATCGTCTACAAACTCTGTTACATTGATGGTGATATTTCCACCGTTGCGTTCAGCCCATCCTTTTTGCCACAAATATCCGGCCACTTCGGCCACTTTATTGATTTCACGGGCCAAATCCGGACGTCCTTCAAGAATTGATTTCATTATATTATGTATTTAAATTTGATTTTTTATTTCAACAGCTGCGGAAGGAAAGAAGATACAATCAGGACAATCAGCCCCAATACCAGTACCCAGATGGTCTTGGAAGAACATCCTTTCCATTCCTTCAAAATAATTCCCCACACATTCGAGAATGTCACGTTCAGCGACATCAGGATACACCAGGAGAACGTAAGCAGTACCGGTGAAGCTACCAGGAAACCTTTTCCCAGACTCAAGCCAAAGAACTGGCTATACCATAACACACCGGCCAACGCACAGAACAGAATGTTGTTCACATACAGCGAGGTCTTTCCATAATCACCCCATGTCTTGTTCTTTGCATTCTGATAAAAACAGTACACCATGTTGGTAAGGAAACCTCCGGCAGTCACCATAAGAGTAGCCGGCAAAGTTTTATACACTTCTGCACTTTCCGGGAAACACAAACTCTGTCCGAATCCTAATCCGATGCTGAAACAGGCGCTCATGAAACCGGCCAATAAAGCTACGAAAATTCCTTTAGTAAAATTGAAATCTTTCACAGCTTTTTTCTTTTCTTCCTCACTCAGACTGGCAGACTTCATATTTCCGGCATAACCGATGATGCCGATACCCAGCAAAGTCACAATCACTCCCACAATCACCGGCATGGTCAGTTCCTCCATGTGACCAGTAAATATGGGCGTCAAGATTGTTCCCAGTCCGGCACAGGTACCCAGCGATATAGACTGTCCCAATGCTACTCCAAGGTAGCGCATACTCAAACCAAATGTCAGACCACCCACTCCCCAGAGTACACCGAAGAACATCGCCCAAAGCGTATCGGTTGGATGAGCCGCATAAACCTCAAAAAGGCTGTGTCCGTCCGGAACAGCCAGCAACGCGCCCAAGAAAGGAAAAACAAGCCAGGCAAAAACTCCCTGCACAATCCAGTAAGATTCCCAGCTCCAGTTCTTTATTTTATTGATGGGTACATAGCAGCTCGACTGGCAGAATGCTCCCACTGCAATAATCAACAATCCGATAATGATTTCCATAGCCTATAAATTAAGCCAGCCGGACAACGGGCAAGACAAGCTTTTCCCGCCATCCGGCTGTAAGATTAATTTCTCTTAGAGGTTACTTCCGCTTCGTATTTTTCTACTTCAGCAATGTATTCTTCGCCTACAGGTACATTGTTCTTCAAACAGAACATATCCCATACAGCTCCCCAAGGCAATGACTTGCATTCTTCAAGCAATGCCAGACGCTGGAAGCCACGGTCAGTTTCTTCATAGTCACGCAGCGTGTTCAGCGGTTCGAGCAATGCCTGCAACAGGCACTTCTGTGTAGCACGCATACCGATTACATACGCACCGATACGGTTGATAGATGCATCGAAGTAATCCAAACCGATGTGAACACGGTTCAACGCATTGCAACGTACGATTTCCTTGCACAAATCGAGTGTATCGTCGTTCATGATAGTTACATGGTCTGAATCCCAACGAACCGGACGGCTTACGTGCAACATCAGTTCCGGTACATAGAGTAACAGAGAAGAAACTTTATCAGCCACACTTTCGGTCGGATGGAAGTGACCGGTATCGAGTGTAATCAGTTTCTGGTTCTGTACACCATAGCCAATATAGAAGTCGTTAGAACCCACTGTATAGCTTTCCAGACCAATACCGAATACTTTTGATTCGATGCAGTCCTTCATGTGATCGTATTTCTGTGCAAAAATCTGGTCCAAAGAATCTTTCAGCAATGCACGGTACTTCATACGGTTTACGGTTATATCCTTGCTACCATCGTGTACCCACAAGTTCATGATACAAGGATCGCCCTGACGCTTACCCATTTCTTCAGCAATGGCACGGCAACGCTTAGTATGTTCAATCCAGAAATCACGGATAGCCTTGTCAGGATTTGACAAAGACAAGTTTCCAGACTTCGGGTGAGAGAAAGAAGTAGAGTTGAAATCCAGCTTCATGTCATTTTCTTTTGACCACTGCATCCAGCCTTCAAAATGTTTTACTTCTACCTGGTCACGGTCTACAAACTGTCCGCCGAATTCACCATAGATTTCATGCAAGTTTAAACGATGTTTTCCCGGAACGTAAGAAGCAGCCTTCAGGATATCTGCACGCAATTCCTCAATGTTACGAGCCTTTCCCGGATAATTCCCGGTAGCCTGAATACCTCCGGTCAGTGAACCCTGTGATTCGAATCCGGTCACATCGTCTGCCTGCCAGCAGTGCATAGACATAGGTACAGACTGTAAAGTTTCCATTACGGCATCCGTATCGATACCCAATTTAGCATAGCGTTCTTTAGCTATTTCATACGCATTGATAATCTGTTGTTCTTTCATGGCAAATTATTTTTTAATGATTGATATATATTTCTGATAAGCTTCATTCCACACTTCCGCATCTGCCGGTGAGAAATAATCCGGTTCCACATTGACAGAAATCACGTTACGCATTTCCTGCAACGTACTTACTACTCCAGCTGCTTTAGCCTGAAGCATGATATTTCCAATTGAAGATGCCTCGCTCGGTCCGGCCACAACCGGCAAGCCGATAGCATTTGAAGTAAACTGATTCAGCAGCTTGTTGCGTGAACCTCCTCCAATGATATGCAACTTTTCAATCGGATTTACGGAAAGTTCACGGAATACATCGAGTACCTCACGGTATTTCAATGCCAGACTCTCAAAGATGACACGGATAAACTCACCATGTGTCTGCGGTGCGTTCTGTCCGGTACGTGCACAATATTCACAAATGGCTTTAGGCATATCCTGTGGATTGGTGAATCCCGGATCATCCGGATTGATGAAACAAGCAAACGGGCGGGCAGCCTGGGCCAGTTCTACCATCTGCGGATACGTATAATCCGTTCCTTCCTTATGCCATTTCTTCAGACATTGTTCTACAATCCACATACCTGTGATATTCTTCAGCAAGCGAATGGTACCGTCTACTCCTCCTTCGTTAGTAATATTATAGTGAGTTGTCTTTTCATTCACAACCGGACCATCTGTTTCAATTCCCATCAATGACCATGTACCTGAACTCAGGTAAGCAAAGTTCTTGTTGGCAGCCGGTACAGCCGCTACGGCAGAAGCTGTATCGTGTCCGGCTACGGCAATTACCGGAACAGATTCTATCTGAAGTTCTTCACACAAATCCTCGGTCAGCATACCGACCTTAGCTCCCGGTTCTACCATATCCGCAAACAAGGATTTGCTGACACCCAGGACTTCCAACAATTTTTCATCTAATTTGCGTGTTTCCGGATTCAGCAACTGAGAAGTCGATGCAATGGTATATTCTGTCACCATCTTTCCAGTCAGCAAGTAAGAAAGTGCATCCGGCATGAAGAGCAGACGACTGGCGTGTGTCAACCCGAAGTCCTTCCGTTGTTTCAAAGTGTACAACTGGAAAATACTGTTGAAATCCATGTGCTGGATTCCCGTCTTTCCATACAACTCATCTGCCGACATCACCTTTTCAAAGAACTCTTCCTTTTTACCGATAGTCTGTGGGTCACGATACGCATACGGAAGGCCTATCAGTGCCCCTTCCTCGTTCACAAAAGCAAAATCCACTCCCCATGTATCAATACCGATAGAAGTGACAGGTACTTTTTTCTGTGCCACGGCAGCCAGACCTTTCTTCAAATTCTCATACAAGGAAAAAATATTCCAGTAAAAATGTCCGTTGAGTTGCAGCATCTGGTTCGGGAAGCGGGTAACTTCTTCCAGTGTCAATTTATCACCGGTCAGCGTCCCCAATATGGTTCTTCCGCTAGTTGCTCCTAAATCAAATGCAATAAAATATTTGGAATCCATGCTAAAAGTTTATTTGGTTAACTACTGTGACAAAAGTAGAAAGAAAAAATTCCCTTCTTGCGGAAGAAATGACTTTAAAATATAAGTTTTTGATTTTTCCTGCCGACGAAAATTCAGGAGTTTATCAGGGATTTTTTATCTTTGCGAAGAAAGGGACAAAAAATGGAAAAGAACAGCGTAAACTATAAATATCTGGTACGAAGTCCGCGCGATATAGACTGGGGAATTACCGTGGACACCGTAGGCTCGGAACCCATACCACCCAATTACCCGGTGTACCCACCTCGTACCGGACATCCGGATGCCTTTTATTTCACTCCCTCACGCGGCCGTGTGCTGGACAGCTACCAGCTATTATACATCACGCACGGAAAAGGCTATTTCTATACCTCTCCCGATACTTTCATCGAAATCAAGGAAGGAGACATCTTGATTCTCCAGCCTCACGTATGGCACAGCTATTTCCCCGATAAAAAAACCGGCTGGCAGGAATACTGGATCGGATTTCAGGGAATTAATATGGACAGCCGTTTTCAAAACAACTTTTTTGCGAAAGACCAGATTGTATATCACATCGGTGTGCAGGACAGCATCGTCAAACTTTACGAACAAGCCATCCAGGTGGCCATGGAAGAAAAAGCAGCCTGCCAGCAATATCTGGCCGGTATTGCCAATCTTATCTTAGGCATGACCATGTACTACTCGCAGAACTACGAGTTCGACAACAAAGCCACCGAACAGATTAGTAAAGCCAAGGTATTCATTCGCGAGAACCTGTTAAAAGGCATCGGTCCGGAAGAAGTTGCCGACTCTCTGCACATGAGTTATTCCTGGTTCCGGAAACTATTCAAAGAGTATACCGGCCTTTCTCCGGCACACTACATTCAGGAACTGAAAATCCAGCAGGCCAAAGATTTGCTGGCCACCACTCAGCGAAGCACAAAAGAAATAGCCTATTACCTGACCTTTGACGATATACCTTACTTTACCAAGGTTTTCAAGAAATATACAGGATACACTCCGCAATCCTACCGAAAAAAATTCGGAAGAGAATAAAAATACAACCTCCTTCTGCGCTGAAGAATTGCTCACAGCAAGCAGAAGGAGGTTGCTTTGTTTTATAGCCTAAAATTATTTCACCACAAAGTGATAAGTTCCCGACAACAATTCCGCCTTGCACATTCCATCCTGATACGTCACTTCTTTTATACCCTCTTTTCCAGCTTGTAACGCGCGACCATTTTCAGTTACGCTATCCATTGAAGCAGCAGGCAAATAAAGTGTTGCACTGGTATTTGCCGGAACTGTGAATGAATACCTCACTTCCCCGCCTTTTACTTCCCATGCACTTTCTATACGTCCATACAGCGAATCATAATATCCTCTGGCAAAAGTCATCTTTCCTGTAGGGTCTACCTTCGGACAAAGCACAAAATGCTTGAATCCCGGATGGTTCTCATCCCGCATAATACCCAGTGAATAGGCATACATCCATGCCCCGACGGCTCCAAAGGAATAATGGTTAAACGAGTTCATCCGGTTGTTCTCGCCAAATCCGTCGACATGCGTATACGAGTTCAGGCGTTCCCAAATGGTCGTAGCTCCCTGCTCCACAGAATACAACCACGAAGGATAAGTCGTCTGTTGCAACAAGTTGTAGGCTACCTCATCATATCCATTGTCCGAAAGAGCCTTGCTAATCCATGCCGTACCGATAAATCCCGTCATCAGCGAGTAAGCCGGATAAGTCTTTCCATCATCCGCCACATTCTCCCGCTGCACCGTATGCGCCAGATTAGCCGCAAACTGTTCTTTCCATTCCAGATTCACAATGCCGAAAGACAAAGGAAGTACATACGAGGTTTGTATATCCACCAATTTTCCCCTTTCCGGACCGTTTGCCCCAGAAGAAATCGTTTTCGCGGTCTGCGGGTCAATATATGTACGGTTGAAGAACGCTTTACGTTCGTCATACAACTTCCCAAACTTTTTCGCATCCTCCTTTTTACCTAAAATTTGAGCCACTTTTTTCATAATGTCCAAATCATAGAGGAAGTATGCTTCCCACATCAATGTTTTGTCATTCTTGTTATCCTCCGGTCCCAGCCAGTCGCCCAAGTTTCCCCAGACCTTTTCCTGTTCCAATATGCCCGTCTCTGGGTTGATATTCCTGGTCCGTACATAATCCACATAACGGCACATCGCCTCATAGTGCTCTGCCAGCAAGCTCTTGTCACCATATTGCTGATACACTTCCCACGGCACTGTAATACCAGCACTACCCCACAGCAAGCCACCAAATCCGCCACCTAGAGGAGCCACATCCGGGAAACGGCCATCCTCACGCTGTACGTCCCTCATGGCACACAAATAACGACGCAAGAACTGCGGAACATCTGCCAGGTAAGTGGCCGTACGGGAGAACACCGATATATCACCCGCCCATCCCAAACGCTCGTTACGCTGCGGACAGTCGGTCGGAATGGAGAAGAAATTGGCATAAGTAGACCACACAATATTGTGCCACAACTTATTAACCTTCTCATTAGATGTTTCATACTTGGATGCCAGTCCGTCAATCGAACTTAACACCACTCCTTTCACATCCTCCAGCGGCAAAGCTTTGTCTATGCCCGTAATCTCAATGAAGCGGTATCCATGATAGGTAAATCGCGGGGCAATCGTTTCATTTCCTCCTTTCGTGATATATTTATCCTGCGCCATGGCTGCACGAATATTTTCCAGCATAATCATTCCCTCGTTTCCGGCATAACGCGGCAGGTCGGGATATTTCACCTCGGCATAACGCAGATTGATTTCCTGTCCTGCCTTGATTCCCTTGAGCGTGATTTCTGGCACTCCTACCATATTCTGCCCCATGTCGTACACAAAGATGCCCGGACGAACCTCTTCTACCGATTGTGCCGTCAGCTTCTGAATGGCCTTTACCGTCTGACCGTATTGAGCTACCAAATGGAAATTAGAATAATCATCGACTTTAGGCATTGTTCCTCCACCTAACCGACTGATATGGCCTTCCAGCGAAACTTCTACCGCTTTCTTCCAGGCCGAATCATCATATCCCGCTTTCGTCCATCCTTCAATCGCTTTTTCTCTCAAGGCATCAAATACCTCTCCCTGAAAGAAACTGCCATATACCACAGGCCCCTGATTGAAATACTTCCACGTATCCGGAGAAGTTACTATCCTCTGTACCTTTCCATCCTCATAAGTCACAACCAACTGTGCCAGCAATGACTGACGGTCGCCAAAGAAATTCCAGTTTTCTCCGGCATAAGTTGCTCCTCCACTCCACCATCCTTCGGCTAAAATGGCTCCAACAGCATTCTTTCCTTTCGCTATCAGTTTTGTCACATCGTATACCTGATACAGATGCGTTTTATTATACTGTGTCACGCCCGGGTTAAAATAATCCTTTCCTACGCGCTGTCCGTTGAGATACATTTCATAAATACCACGAGAGGTAACATACAAACGGGCCTTTCGAACCTTATGGGAGGAAGTCTCAAACTCCGTACGCAACATCGGCATAGCGTTACGACTGGGATTCTGTACATAGCACTTCTTTACGCCATTCAACTGTGTAGCATCCAAGGTTACAGAAGCTAACTTGTTCTCCGGACTCCGAAAATTGCGAATATCCGTTCTGACTCCTGAGAAATCAGTTGCATGCTCCAACGCATACCCCACATCACCGACTACCGGAAACGCCACGAAATCACCTCCCTGCCCCAACGGGTTCAGATTCACTTCTCCAATCTGCACCTCTCCTTTTTTCAATGTGGTAAAACCCAGATTGGAATACAAAGAGAATGTATGCGGCTGATATTGATTCTCCGCATTCAGCACATCAGCGGGCAACATAAAAGATTTCAAAGGAACAGAAGGTTTATCATCCGGCTGATAACCGGCACGATAAATATGTATCCAGGCATTTCGTCCGTCTTTCAAAGGAGACAAATCAAACTCCACTTTTATGTATGATTCATCCTTCCCGCTGGCAATGTGATAGATGTTCTTATTCGCATTCATCAGACGTTCATCGTTGGCACCATACACAAATGCTATCTTGCGCGACGTAGCCTGTTTTTTCATCTGAAATGAACAATCCAGTCTGAATACTGGCAAATAATGTGAATAAAGCACCATATCCTCGTCACTGCCTCCAATCCAACGTGCTCCGTTCCAGCCCTCTTTATCATCAGACGTCATCAGGCTTGTCTCAAACCAAGCATCTTTTTCCGCAATTTCTCCCTTATTGTTCCAGATTTTTACTTTCCAGGTATAGCGAGTAGCCGGCTTCAATGCCTTTCCCTGATAAGTCACATGCTGGGATACATCCGTTGTCACTTTTCCGGAATTCCAGACTACCTTTCCAGCCTCATCCTTTACCTCTAATTGGTAAGCTGTCTGATATATGCCTCTTTCGTGTGGGTTGCCTACAAGTTGCCAACCGAATCTGGGGACTGTTACATCCAAAGCAAATGGATACTGATGATATTCTACCTCCAGTTTCTGTAACTCCATTGAGAGTGCAGGAGAAATTAACATGCTACATAAAAAATATAAGCAAAAAAGAGATCGGTACTTCATA
>UMEK01000473.1_pt1 | contig 10697 bp, 5 predicted proteins | sample 1964721 | NCBI WGS metagenome assembly UMEK01 (sample SAMEA4836017, study PRJEB28245) | human gut metagenome | biome: gut microbiome; material: fecal sample | place: Denmark | collected 2008 | reverse complement strand
CCGCGGCAATGCAGATATTGCCATCGGTAATATCGTCGGCAGCAACATTTTCAATATTCTTTTCGTAGTAGGTCTTTCGGCGCTGATTATCGACATTCCCTTTGCAGCTGCCTTCAAATTTGATACCTATGTAGCGCTTGGTGCGGCAGTGCTTTTGCTGCTGTGCGTGCTGCGTACAAAGCGCCTGCAACGCTGGGCCGGTGCGCTGATGCTGGTGTGCTATGCGGCGTATCTGGGATATATTTTGTAAGCATTAAGTAAAGTTAAGTTTTTTACTGCTAAATTATATGTCATTAGGAATTATCAGAAAAAATATGATATAATATGTAAGTAGCAAATTGGTTTTACTTACTCAGTTCACTTATTATATTTATTAGCGAAGGAGTTTTGTTTATGGTTAAACAGGAATTAACAAAAGATGCGCTCGCTAAGTTAGAAAAACTTCGAAGACAGTTTGCGGACTTTCAGGAAGACTGCTCGAAGCTTTTAAAGAGCATTGAAAATGACGATTTTTTAGACAGTGAAACGGCAGTCGGTGTGCAAAATACATTGGCTAACATAACAACAATACAAAACCAGTTAGGGACTATTTACCAGAACCTGTCTCTTGGTTCTTTGCCGCAGAAACTTACTGAAGCTGCTGATAATATTGGTAGTTTACAGCAAGAATTATCTTTAAAGGCAGAGTTTATTGCTGCTGTTGATTTTTTTAATGATTTGCATTGCAGAAAAGCAGAGATAGAAGAAATTCTCATAGCTCAAAAGAAATCGCTTAAAAATATCAGCATTGAGAGCTTATCGATTGCGGAAGCTAAGGAACAATTGCAGAAGTATGTTGAATTTAAGCAATTTTATGATGGCGAGAAGAACTTGATGATCAAAGTATCTATCCAATTCGGTTATGAATTAATTTATAATCTGATTGAGAATAAAGCTGGTTATTATACTGAGACTATAGTTGCAGCAGAGGGGCAGTCTGAACCTGCTACCAACGATGTAGCAGCACATGAGGTTAAGCATGTTACCAACGAAGCGGTAGCAGAAGCGACAGTTGAGAACAAAGCTGCTGCAGTAACAGAAGCAAAGGCTGAGCCTGTTGTTGATGAAGTGGCAGCAGAACCTGAGGCTGAACCTGTTATCAGTGAGGCAGCAGTTGAGCCTGAACCTATTGTTAATGAAGTGGTAGATGCAAAGACTGAGCCTGTTGCAGACGAAGCCAAAGGTGACGGTAAAGACGGAAATATAGATGATGCTTTTGAAGACGAACCAGCCTTTATTATTCCTACTGCACCTATACCCAAGGAAATTTTTTCATCTGTTACCATAGAACCGGAAATAAGCAGGGCTGTTGATAAAGAGAATAAAGTAATGACAGCGTCTATTGCTACGAGAGAAAGAAAAAAATTATTTCAAATTGGCTGTCCGTTAGAAGGATTGGTTGAATTTAATGCCAATGCATTGGTAAATTCAAAATGGTTGCTTGCATCAAGTGGCAGAATTTTCAAGAAGTCCGTAGCGGATTCTATCAGCTCCTATGCTTTTGCTCTTGATAATTGCAAAAAATACGGTTATGGGGTTAAGTATGACTGTGGCAATAACAGATGCTTTTATACGATAACTCCCAGGGGCTCAAAAGCCTTCAGCTATATAGCAAAAAGAGATTCTAGGGCGGTAGCTATCCAGCAACATTTTATTGACAGAATGAATCAGGTTAACCATTTGGTAGACCTGAAGGCATTTGACCTGATGCTCTTGTACATGAGCTTTGCCGATATTATCAGATGCTTGTCTGTTGAAAGTGGTGTGCAGGTACTTGGTGATTCGTTTGATCATGATGGTAAATTCTGGCTTGGCGCATGTACTATAAAAAAAGCCAAAAGTAAAGTATCTGCCTTGGTGATTGCATTCAATTTAGCTAATGAGGTTGATGTAGTACGCTTCTATAAGGGTTTGATGGAGCTTAAGGCTACGTGGCAAAATGCTGCCTCTGTAATTTTTATTGCCTTTGGGAAAGCCTGCGTAAAAGGATTAGGCTCCTGGCTTGCTGAAGCTATGGGCGATGATTTTACTGCTAAGGCTAAGTATTATTACACATTAGACAAGGAACAATTATGCTCCTATGATGATGATCATGTAATTACTGAATTTGATGAGCTTGCAGAAGCTGCTGCTAACGTTATTGCCAGTGATGAACAAAGTGCAGAAAGCAAGTCGGAAAAGACAGTTGCAGGCGATGATGCTGCCAAAGCGCAGACAGACGAGACAGTTACAGGCAGTGATGCTACTGAGGCACAAGCAGGCGAGACAGTTGCAAGCAGTGATGCTGCCGAAGCGCAGACAGGCGAGACAGTTACAGGCAGTGATGTTGCTGAAGCGCAGGCAGGCGAGACAGTTACAGGCAGTGATGCTGCTGAAGCGCAGGCAGACGAGACTATTGCATGTAGTGATGAAATTCAGAAGTTGGAAACAGAAGATAAGTCTGCATTGTCAGTTGAAGCCGAAGCTGCTTTAGAGCCTGCAATAGCACCAGCTATTGCTGAAAAAGAAAAGAATTCAGTAATTGATAAAACTGCAGCAGACGCAACTGAAACTGTTGCAAGCGACACAAATCAAAAACAGACTGGAAGTGCAGCAGATGATTTTGTTCTTCATCCGTTGACACAGCAGGAAAAGGAAGAGTATTATGCAACATATAAAAAAATACTCATGACCGGAAAAACCTACTGCGCGTGTGCCTATCTCAAAAGATTAGCGGAGCTTGATGCTTCATTTAAGGATGAATACCTGCAATTGGCATATGCAGTAAACGATCCGCTTGCTGCCTGCACCTACAATTCTGATCAGATAGCAAATACCTACCTGGCTGATGGCTACGAGCATAACAGTTATTATCTTGCAGCAGCTATTCTGCGTAATTTCTACTCTAACCAATGCTTGTACGATTATGCAATTGATTCGATGATGGATTCCTTTGCTGAGGATAAGCTTTTGGTAAGCAATGACAAGCTTAAGCATCTTATCGATATTCTGCGCATGTTCAAAAAAGAACATCATTGCGGTATGGGTAAATTTGCTGATTATAAGAAAAGCGACATTGCAGCGCTGAAAGCCAAGCTGGATATTTTCGCCAAAAGGGCTATGGAGCAGAGTAAACTTGCTTCCGAGCAATCCTATAATGTAGCCATTACTAATGCCAGATTTGGCAAAACGCTGGAGTATCTCTTTAGAGGAAACAGCGATTTAGCCAGCTTCCTGGATATGATTGCCGAAAAGGAGAAGGATGAAGCTGCCATAGAGCTTATGAAGCAGTATCTGCAGGAGCATTTCATTAAGGAAAATGCCCCCGTAGCAGTAGAAAACATCAATAGTAATAAAATTGATGAGCTTATTGATATTGCCTGGGATGTTGCCGGTAATTTGATAAGAAATAAAAAGAAAACCTCTAAGCTGGTAAGCGGACCGCGTGTTAATCTGCGCCATCGTCTGGAGGAAATTGGCAAGCTGATTAGTGAATATCTGGTAACAGTTGAGCAAATCAATAATGCTGATGAGGATGACAAGGCTTACCCGGCTTATCAAAAGGCGTATAAGACAACCTCCAGACTGTTCCAGGAAATTATTGCAGAGTACGAAGCGGAAGCAAAGCAGGCAGATAAGGATTATGGCTATAAGCTTGTGCTTATTCAGACCTTGAAAGAGATTTATGCCAAAATGAAGGGCGATAACCCTGAATTTACAGGCAAGTATTTTTATCTGCCCTTCTTAGGTGATTCTCACGTTCTGCTTAATGCAGACTATCAGCCTGAATATCGTGACATAAAAGAATTGCCAGCTATGGGTACTTTGGCGCGTATTGAAAAGCACGCCTTTGAGGGCGGTGATATGTCAGTAGATTTGCAGGTGCGTCTTAAAGGCATTATGGAGAAGGATACTGATATTGTACAGAGTATCATCTCCGATGATAATTATGGCAGTCTGCGCCTGCTTACTGGTTATATCAATGATCAGCAGCCTGGCTTTGAAGCCGAATTTATGAAGAATTTTAGGGTTGCAATGGCTTTGGACTTTGCCAAGAAACAGGCGAAGAAGGAATTCGAGGATTTTTCTGATGAGCTTGCATTGTTCCAAAGCTATGGACAAATTGATAATACAGAGGAAAACAAAAAGGAAATAATTCTTCAGACTGCAGGACTGCTTTATGAGGCAGCACAGGAGGATGACAATTACGGCTTTTTCGAAAAGGTATTGGTTGAATTTAAAAATAAAATTCAAAGAGATGCTGTTGTTCAGGGTGATGCCCTGAAGCAAAATCTGGAGAATTTCCTGCTGGCACATCAGGAGCTCAAGGAAAACGAAGCTGCTAATAAGCTTATTGAACGCATCAGACAGTGCATTGACAGTCAAAAGTATTCTTCGGCAGAAGAGCTGCTTAATCGCCTTGAAAATGATGATTACGTAAGCCTGCAGGAGCTGGAGATGAAGGATTATCTGCAGGATTTTCTGAATCATTATAATAACTATATCAAGAGTGTAGCAAACAATGATAAAACATTGCGCGCTCAAGTTAAACCGTATAGAACTACCAATAAGGATACAAGAGCTGCTGAACGCTTACTGAATGCCTGGCCGAAAGGCAACAACGATATTAAGCCGGATGAGCTGCTCAGCTCATTAGGCTTTAAACTGGCAAGTGTAGCTGAAATGGATAAGGTTGACGGCAAATTCCCCAGCTTTTTTGTTAAGCTGCAAAAAGCCTTAGGCGGACGTGTCAACAATTACAATTATCCTGTACCGGCCTTTGGTTCTCTGGGTGAAACGGATGGCTTTAGAATAGTTTATATCTTTGGTGCTTATGATGCTGAAAGACTTGTAGAGATTTTTAACAATATAGGTGACGAAAAGCATACGCTTATAATTCTTGATTATGCATTGAAGGAGAGCGCTAGAAGAAGATTGGCACTGCTTGTTAAAGGGAAGGCAAATTGCAAAATTTTTGCAGTGCTTGATCGTGTTGTCCTGAAATATCTTTATGATAATTATTCCGAGCAGACGATTACTAAGCAGCTTCTGCATATCATCATGCCGTTTGCATATTATCAGCCTTATGTTGCAGAGTCTTCCAAGCCAATGCCTTCAGAGCTTTTCATCGGTCGTAAGGAAGAATTGAAAAAGATTAAGGATGTCAACGGTGTCAATATCGTTTATGGTGGCCGCCAGCTTGGTAAATCTGCCCTGCTTATGAAGGCCAAAAAGGATATCGACAAGAATGAATCTGGTGACCGTGCTGTTTATATTGACATTAAGGGCCGGAATTATACTGAAACTGCTTTGAAAATCAGTGAGGAGCTTGTTATCGCAGATATTCTTGAAGAGAAGGATATTACAAGTGATTGGCGCAAGCTTGCTATGAGTATCAGAATGCGTCTGAAGGATGAAGCTAAGCCAATTCACTACTTTCTGTTGTTGCTTGATGAAGCAGATGCGTTCCTCGATAGCTGTAAAGACGTACAGTATAAGCCTTTTGATGCTTTAAAGGATATTCAGGCTGTGGGAGAAGGACGTTTTAAGTTTGTCGTTGCCGGCTTGCGTGATGTTCTGAGATTTGAGCATGAGGCTGCGCTGAACGACAATTCTGTTTTACCGCAGCTCAGTAGCATGACGGTTAAGCCCTTTAAGTATGCAGAAGCGAAGGAGCTGTTGGAATATCCCTTGTCCTATCTTGGCTTCAGATTCCGCGATGATGTGGAAACGGATACTCTGGTTTCTGCAATTCTCAGTCACACCAATTCCTTCCCCGGAATGCTGCAGCTTTACTGCACTAAGCTCATTGAAGCTATGAAAAATGGCTATGCCGGCTACAAGGAAGCAGGTACGCCGCCGTATTATGTATCAGAGGATCATATCAAGAAGGTGCTGGGCGAGGATAATCTGCAGGAGGAGATTCGTCAGAAGTTCTTTATTACTCTGACTGTAGGCAGTGATAATTATTATCTGCTTATAGCAATGATTACTGCATATCTGTATAAGAATGATGAGGGAATCTGCGTTACTCCTAATGATGTCCTGACATTTGCCAAGGACTTTGAAATCAAGGATATTGCAGCTCTGAGCCCGGAAAAGGTGACAGCATTGATGGAGGAAATGCGCGAGCTTAATGTTTTGCAGCATAATGGTGAGCATGGTTATCGCTTCACACATTTCAGCTTCTTCCAGATGATGGGAACCAAGGCATATTTGGAGCAGGAGCTGGAAAAATATATGGGGGATAGCGATGAATAACTCATGGTGGAAAGAAATAAGTGGTGCGCGGAGAATAATTGACTCCATTTTCAAGGCTGTAGAAAACGAGAAAAATGTCATCCTGAAATTTTCCCTGTCAACACCTTGGGTTGATGATTTTCGCGAGGTTCTTTCGGAAAAAATCGAAATAGAGTTAACGGAACAGGAGTTAAAGCAAATCAATTATTCTGAAGCTGATGTCGGAGATTATATGTTGCAAAATTTTTGCCGTGAAGCGGTGCGCGTATATTGGCGTCCACCAGAACCTGTCGGCAAGTTTTTGGGAAAATGCGAGGATTTGACGTTAAGTGATAAGATTCTCTGGGTAAAGCTGCAGAATAAAAAACAGCTTGAGGATTGGCTGAGCTTTATCAGCGAATACGATAAGACTTCTGGCAAAGAAAACAGAAAGGCTGTATTCCTGCTGGAAATTGATGATTCTTTTGAGAATTTGCCGGAGAAAAAGTATTTCGAAGTATACAAAATCGGCGACGAAATTCCTGAATATGTTAGGTATACCTACGCATCAGTTTTAGCCTCAGAGGCTGATATCAAGGATTCAATGATTACGTATCTGTCTCAGCTTGTTACCTCGTGCTGCAATGACATTGAGCTTATCCCTTTATGCATCAATGAACAGCGGCGCTTTATAGAAAATCCTTATGATACCATGGTGCAGCTTGTTGCAGACAATTGCCGAAGTGATGGCAGTGATTTTGTTTTAGCAGAAGATCGCAGCAGGATAGATTATCTTGTCTGGCAGGCTCAGCTCAAAATTTTGTTTCCCAGCATTGAGCGCTACAGAGTTTATCTTATAGAGAAGCTGAGCAAGCAAATTAATGATAAGCTTCAGTTCCCCTATAAAACCAACTTCGGGGACATTGATTCGCCGGAAGAGCTGGAGCTGAAGGATTTAACTTATGCAATAGGCAATGGGCGCTTGTTGATGGATGATTCAAAGGAATATAATCGTCTGGAAAGGTTCCGGGAGTATCGCAACAGCCTAGCACATGGTAAGCCGTTGAGCTTTGAAGATGTCAAGTTCCTGCTCAGCAATGTTATGGGTTAAAAGCAGATTTCAGGAAATGGCTGGGAAGGTTGCTTACAGGCTTATACAGTTGCCTGCAATCACTCATTGCTTATTACCGGACTTGCTTTGCAATCAACAGTTATAATGTAAAAAATTTAACATTTACCCTCCGCAAGCAGTAAAAATCTCTTGCCTGCTTGCGGAATTTATGGTAAAATATTTTGGTGTAAAAATAACACACGCAGGAAAATTCATCTGTTGCTACGTTTTGCCGCGTAGAGAAGAATTATAACCCATTCCTGCGGAGGAAAAAACAGGAGGAAACAAAAATGGCTATTATCTCTATGAAACAATTACTTGAAGCTGGTGTACACTTTGGTCACCAAACCCGTCGTTGGAACCCTAAAATGGCTCCGTACATCTTCACCGAGCGTAACGGTATCTACATCATCGACCTGCAAAAAACCGTAAAAAAGGTTGACGAAGCTTACAACTTCATCCGTGAGGTTGCTGCTGCTGGCGAAAACATTCTGTTCGTTGGTACCAAAAAACAAGCTCAAGAAGCTATGAAAGAAGAAGCTACCCGCTGCAACATGTTCTTCGTTAACGAGCGTTGGCTGGGCGGCATGCTGACCAACTTCAAAACCATCCAAACCCGTATTGCACGTCTGCGCAAACTGGAAGCTATGGAAGCTGACGGCACCTTCGACCTGCTGCCGAAGAAAGAAGTTATCGGCCTGAAACATGAAATGGAAAAACTGACCAAATACTTGGGCGGTATCAAAGACATGAAAAAACTGCCGGGCGCTATGTTCATCGTTGACCCCCGCAAAGAGCACATCGCTGTTCTGGAAGCTCACAAACTGAACATTCCTATCGTTGCAACCGTTGACACCAACTGCGATCCGGACGAAATCGATCATGTAATCCCTGCAAACGACGACGCTATCCGCGCTGTAAAACTGCTGACTGCTAAAATGGCTGACGCTGTTCTGGAAGGCCGTCAAGGTATGCAAACCGAAGAAGCTGCTGCTGAAGAAGCTCCGGCAACCGAAGAAGCTGAATAATCCTAACGTTAATATATTACATTTTGAGGAGGAATAACTGATGGCTCAAATTACTGCTGCATTAGTTAAAGAACTGCGCGAGCGTACTGGCGCTGGCATGATGGACTGCAAAAAAGCACTGACCGCTGTAGAAGGCGATATGGACAAAGCAATCGACTTCCTGCGTGAAAAAGGTCTGGCTGCTGCTGCTAAAAAAGCCGGCCGTATCGCTGCTGAAGGCGTTGTTGGCTCTTTCGTAAGCGCTGACGGCAAAATCGGTGCAATCGTAGAAGTTAACTGCGAAACCGACTTTGTTGCTAAAACCGACGGCTTCAAAGAACTCGTTGAAAAAATTGCTGCTCATATTGTAGCTATCAAACCGGCTGACGTTGAAGCTCTGCTGGCTTCCGAGCTGGACGGCCAAACAGTTGAAGCTCTGGTAACCGCTAGCGTTGCTAAGATTGGCGAAAAGATTTCCGTTCGTCGTTTCGCTCTGTACGAAGCTCCGGAAGGCGTTGTTGCTGCTTACATCCATGGCGGCGGCAAAATCGGCGTTATTGTTGAATTAAAAGGCGGCAATGCTGAACTGGGTAAAGACGTTGCAATGCATGTTGCTGCTGCTAACCCGAGCTACCTGGAACGCTCTCAAGTACCGGCTGCTGAGCTGGAACACGAGAAAGAAGTTCTGTCCGAGCAAGCTAAAAACGAAGGCAAACCGGAAAAAATCATCGAGAAGATGGTTATGGGCCGTATCAACAAATACTATAAAGAAGTATGCCTGGTTGACCAAGAGTTCGTTAAAGATCCGGACCAAACCGTTGGCAAGCTGGTAAAAGCTGCAGGCGCTGAAGTTCTGGCATTCTCCCGTTTCCAACTGGGCGAAGGCATCGAAAAGAAACAAGAGGACTTTGCTGCAGAAGTTATGTCTCAAATTAAATAATTCGTTTAGTTTGGACTGCAACTGAACATTTAAGGCTATCACAAGCAATTGTGGTAGCCTTTTTTGCATTGTAAAACTTTTAAAAAGTGTAAAATAGTATACATTTTTCCTGCTTGACTATACTTCTGCAAAAGAATATAATAACAAGGTATTTTGTTTTGGCAGTTTAGTGAACTGCTGGGGGAGGTAATATATAATGAATAAGTTTTTAAAATACGCTCTTGTGGGCGTGCTGACAATGTTTGCTATCGTAGCTGCAGGCTGCGGCGGTTCTAAAGATGACGGCAAGGTAGATATGAATAAGCCCGTTATCGTAGGCGTAAACCCCGGTCCTCATGCTATTATTATGGATAACGTAAAGAAGATTGCCGAGAAAAAAGGCCTGAAGATTGAGGTTAAAGAGTTCAGCGATTTCGTAACTCCTAACTCCGCTCTGGCTTCCGGTGAAATCTGGGCTAACTGCTTCCAGCACGAGCCTTTCTTGAAGGCAACCATGAAGAAGGAGCCTTCCTTCAAGCTGGCTAAAGCCTTCAACACCGCACTGTTCCCGATTAACATTTACTCTAAAAAATTGAAACCCGGCGACACCATTCCTGACGGTGCGAAAATCGGTATTCCTAACGATCCGACCAATGGCGGCCGTGCCATTCTGCTGCTCGCTGCCAACAACCTGATTAAGGTTAAAGACCCGAAGGATGTTACCACCAGCGTTAAGGATATCACCGAAAATCCGCATCATTTCGAAATTGTTGAGCTCGAAGCTGCTGCAATTCCCCGCAGTCTGGATGACCTGACCTGCGCAGCTATCAATACTACCTACGCTATCAGCGCCGGCCTGGACCCCGCCAAGGATCCTATCCTGCGCGAAACAAAGGATTCTCTGTATGTAAACATCGTTGCCGTACAGGAAAAAGACCTGAACGATCCGCGTCTGAAGATTTTCCAGGAAGCATATCAATCTAAGGAAAATGCAGAATTCATCGAGAAGAAATTCCCCGGTTCTGTATACTTAGGCTGGGATAATAAATAATGAGCTCATGGTCAACGCGCAAACTCCTGCGGGAGCTTTGCCGTTGGCCTTTTGTCTATGCAAAGGTGGTTTTTATTATGGATATTCAAGCACATATTAATGAGGTATGGCCCAAGCTGCATGCTATGGCGGAGGCTGCCTTCAAGGAAGTTAAGACAGCGGCTTTTCTGGCAGATTTTTTGCGTAAGCTTGGTTACGATGTAACCGAAAATGTTGGCAATACTACCGCACTTACCGCTGTGCTGGACAGCGGCAAGCCGGGACCTACGGTAGCAGTGCGCACCGATATGGACTGCCTACTGTTTAAGAACGAGGATGGCTCGCTGGAGCCCATTCACGCCTGCGGTCATGATGCGCATATGACTATCGCTT
>UMEK01038484.1_pt1 | contig 10775 bp, 6 predicted proteins | sample 1964721 | NCBI WGS metagenome assembly UMEK01 (sample SAMEA4836017, study PRJEB28245) | human gut metagenome | biome: gut microbiome; material: fecal sample | place: Denmark | collected 2008 | reverse complement strand
TAGAAATCAATATGTTTATGCATATTAAATTCATACTCATAATAATTATTCCATAAAATATAATCATCATTCGTTTCTTTTTCACTAAAGTGATCCGCATGTACGACAGTACCCACTCTAGCCGGTTTACAATTCATTAAAATCGATTGACCAATATCAGTAGAACGATCAATAAGAATTACATCATCACTAGTCAGGTTAAGCTTAGATACCATATATCCAACGAATTCTTCTTTTGAACAAAGCATCTTATCTTTAAATTTATACATCACTTTATCATCATCAATGATCTCTTCATACGCTACACTACCATCCACATTAAAGAAACGACGATGATATAAATGTGCTGCATTATCTAATGGTGCATAATATTCTGAATACACACGTCCATACGTAAAGTAATCCTTACGAATTAAACAGCCATTGGAAACCATTTCAACACGATGCACAAAATCATCATGTTCATTTACCATATAAGCTGTATAAAAGTTATTACTTCCACCAAACACATAACGACAAATCTTGCCTTCTCTAGATTTAGTGTATTCCGTATTACTAAATGTCTTTTCTAAATCAGTTAAAGTATAAGTAACAGGTGCTGTTTTAAAATCTGTAAAGAAAGTATATAGCCAAATCACTTCAGAATCTTCAAAACCAATATTCTTCGTCATATGCTCGATATTTTCTTGTGGAAACATGTCTGTAAACACGAATTTCGCATCAACACCAATATTTCTAAACATTCTAGCACGGTAAATCTGGGCATATTCAACACCACTACTTGCCCAGCCTATGCCTAAGTTAAAATTATAAATCATAACCCTAAAAACTCCTTTCTTTAAGGATACAATATTATCATCTCGTTGTCTTTACCAAATGAAACTTCTCCCAATAAAATATTACGAATCATCGCTTTTTTTATTGATTTTTCCATATCTTCAAATGAAATTCTAGCTTCTCTTTGATATTCAAACAATAAGTTACGCTGCGCACTTGAACGACCCGAAATGGCAGCTTGTAATTGTTGAAGATAGTCAACCTCTTCGACCCAACCATCATCTAACGCTCTTAACGTACAAAGACGACAATATTCAGAAAAACGATCTCCTATTGATTTCTTTTTAGTATTGAAAGCCATCTTTGAATATTGGATCAAATAATCCTTTTGATTCTTTGTACTCTCATCCATTTCCTGTAAACGATACGATAAATTATCTAGCACATATCTATGAACTGCATAAGAATCTAATTTCTTATTTGACTTCACAAAATCCTTGATGTTGTCTTCACAAATCGAAAGAAGATAATTCTCATCCAAGCTCTTTCCATCTAGTAAATCATTTCTTGTCTTATACATAATCGTTCTTTGACGTTGCATAACACTATCATAATCCACCGCATTCTTTCTTTGGAACACCGATGATTCCGATTTAATTTTCTGTGACTTGTTAATTAATTTTTTAATTCGACGCTTAGAAATATGTTTATCCTTCTCAATATATTTTTCTAAGAAATCATCCCCTAATATTTCACAAACATCATCCTCTAATGATGTATAGAAAATAGAGACACCAGGCTCTCCCTGTCTTCCAGCACGACCTCTAGCTTGTCTTTCATCACGCGTATTATTCATACGACCAATTCCTAATACACATAAACCACCAAGTTCTTTAACCCCAGAACCTAAGCGAATATCGGTACCACGACCAGCCATACTCGTTGCGACAGTCACTACATTTTTCTGACCAGCCTCTTTAATGATTTCAGCTTCCCAAAACGCATTATTCGCATTCAAGACACTATGCTCAATATTTTCCTGTACTAATAATTTAGACAACATTTCCGTATCCGAAATTAATGAAGCAATCAATAATACAGGTTGTCCGGTATTATGTCTTTTTACCGTTTCTTTAATAACCGCGTCAAATTGTTCTTCACTCGTTTTAAAATACTTGTCTGGTAAATCCTTTCGAGCCATTGGTTTATTCGGTGGAATAATCACAACTTGTTTATGATAAACTTCTAAAAGTTCATCTTTTCCATCCGCAATCGTACCACTCATACCCGACATTTTAGGGAATAAATTAAATAAATTTTGATATGTGATAGAAGCCACTGAACGCTGTTCCTGACTTAATTTTAAACGTTCCTTTTCCTCGATTGCCTGATGAGAGCCACCACGAAGCTTCATACCATTCATTTTACGACCCGTACTCTTATCAAGCAATACAATCTCACCAGAGTCCGTTACTACATAATCCACATCTTTATCCATTAAATAGTGTGCTCTTAATGCCAATACGACATGTCTTAAAACATCAAAGTTTTCTTTACTATATAAGTTTTCAATACGGAAATAACGCTGTGCATATTCAATTCCCTTATCGGTTAGCCAAACCTTGTTATCTTCCACAATATAATGTTCATCCTCTACTAGAGTTGTGACAAAAAAATCAGTAATACCATATAAATTAGATTGAACACGAGGAGATCCTGAAATAACTAAAGGCATACTCGCACTATCTAATAAAACAGAATCTGCCTCATCAATAATGACGTAATACAATTCACGCATAAAACGATCTTCTTTAGAATGTACTAAGTTATTCAATAAATAATCAAATCCCAATGAACCATGTGTTGTATATACAATATCCGCTGCATAAATTTCTTTCTTTTGATCATTATTTAAATGCTCATTTGTATCACGCGTAACACCAGCCTTAACACTTAAGCCCAAAAACTCATAAACCTGTCCCATTTCCTCGGCATCACGAATGGCCAAATATTCATTGGCCGTAACTAAAATGGTACTTTTACCAGTCAATCCATTTAAGTATAAAGGCATCGTTGCAGTTAAGGTTTTTCCTTCACCCGTATTCATTTCTGCCAAATAACACAAATGTAAAGCTATTCCACCCAAAATTTGTACATCATAAGGAAACATGCCTAGTACACGATAATCGGCTTCACAACATACCGCAAACGCTTCTGGAAGAATATCTTCCGTTGTCTCACCGGCTGATAATCTTCTTTTAAATTCATTTGTCTTATTTTTTAATTCATAATCACTTAAGTTCTTTATTTTCTTACACTCTTCTTTTACCTTACCCAAAAGAAAGTGTAATTTTTTATCAATTTTATTCATCTTACCCTTCCTTTTCTGTAATCACAAAAGAATGAAAATGCATCTTCGTACCACCCGCATTAATTAATTGCACACGATAGCTATATGTCTTTAATGGACACTTAAAATCCATTTCCGGTTCACGAATAATCAATGTACCAGCCTCATTTTCATAACGGTCATAAAATACCATTCGTATTAAATACGATTCAAAATCACTCATATTTACCTGGATATGATAAGAACTCTCTCCATCAATAATAGGTAAGGAAGGTTCTGTTCTCATCATCTGATAATTTACCTTGGAATACCATTCTTTAATAACAGTACCAGGAGGCATCAATTCATTTTCAAATTCAATATCTTCACGAGAATGAAACCAGATCTTAGATCCATAAAGATAAGTTCCAAAAGTATCTTCATTCCATACTACTTTCCAAGCCTTATTCTTCATCTAAATCACCTCTACCAAAATCTGATTTCAAAATACCATCATATTGATTCTTAAACCACGCAACAATACTATATGTATCATCATTATGACGCCCATGAATTCCCTTACCAATAATCTCAACACCCACATCATCAATATGAGAAATCAAACGATCATAAGCCGTCATGTCATAATCATCTTCCAACATATAAGACACAATAAATTTAGTTTGAGACCAATCCGTTTGATCAAATAAATCCCAGAAATGATGATTTAGTGAATCTATAGATTTCTGACTCATATCCCCACAATTTTTTACTAAAACATCTAAAGAAGTTGGAAAGCCACCTGGACGACTAATTCTTTCATTGACTGCGATATCGCCTAAACTTGCCAAAGGCTTACCAATTATAATTGCGTGTGGCTGTAACTTACAACCATTATATAAAGCGCCAAAAGTACCCATAGATAGTCCTGATAAAATCAATTGTGACCTATCAAAACCTAATTGATTTAAACAATCTTGAATACCCGTAGTAATGAATTTCTCATATTCATCATCCCCTAAATAGAATGCTCCACCTTCCAGTCTTGATTCTGCAACCAATAAGAATGGTGCTCCCATTTTACGCATCATATTAAATCCTTCAAAGCCTTCCTGTGTCTTATATCCACTAAAATATACATTTAATGGTGGTTTCATATCGCCTGGATCAAAATATAGAAAAACTTCTTCTCGCTTAGAAGAAACCTTACGTACACCACCCGGCAAGAATTCACCATAAGATTTACGTGAATGACGATCATGTAAACCAACTATTTTAAGTTTTCCTTTTCCCTTTGCGAGTAAAGAAACAAACACTGGACCATCCATATTATTGTTGGTAACATACACAGTTGAACTTAAATCTTCTTCAGTAAAAATCCAACGATTCTGTAAACTAGATAAGGATCCAGACTGGAATTGTTCAATCTTCAATTGAATCGAAACCGAATCATCCTTTTCATACTCCAACCAAAAATTAATTGTCTGACCTTGGAAAACGGGAATATTACCTCTCCAATAGGCAACCTGGTAGTAATCATCTCCATAATCGCCTTCTAATTCAACTCCATTGAATCCATTCCAAAATACACTACCCTTAAAGTTTTGTGAGATTGATAATGAATGCGGATCATACTTTTCTCCATATGTATAAGAAAAGAATAGTTGAATATCATCATTTACAAATTCTTGTAATGTTCGAATATCTAGTACCTTTGCACGTCTAGACGTACAAATCCAAGTTGTCCATTGATCTACTTTGACATCATCCAATAAAAACATTGTATAAGCACGAATCTTTTTTAATAAAATACGCGCTTCTTTTTCATTTACACAACGATTTAAAACACACACATCATAGCTACGTTCGGTTGCATCTTTTAAATCATTTATATTATTCCACTCAACATAATCAGGAATATGAAGCCGTAAACTTAAGTCTTCATTTCCCACTTGTAAAACACTAATCTTGTTCAACTTGCTTCATAACTCCCTTCCATTTACGAATTAAACTAGCCGTATTATATTCTTTACCTAATTCATAAGAATAAATCACACACTTATTCCAATTGGTAATATTATCTAAATAATAGGTTAAACAATGAGATATCTCAGATATATCCTTCACCACAAATCCATTCTTTCCATTATGAACATATTGCGTAACATGAGAAACAATTTGAGGTATTGCACTACTAATACATGAAATCTGTAAGTATAGATCTGGCTGTGTTGTCACATCCACCATAATACGCTGTTCACGAATACATTTAGAAATACTCAATTCATCCACACATTGATCCACAAAGAACTTAATAGGAACCTTTTCATCCTCATCTAAATCAAATTCAGCTTTATCATTCGTCTCTTTACGAGCCAATCTTTCATCCAAACCATTCACTTTTAATACATCTCGAACAAAATTTAAAACCGAATCCACACGATCCCAGTTCGCATTACGCGTAAAGAAATGCACTCGTGCTGTTTCATTTGTTTCAAAATACTTGGCGAATAAAACAATCAATGCCTCTAATTTAGATTGTTCAATTGAATCAATCGGAACTAAGATATTTTGAACCGTTAATTGTTGACTAATCCCAAAATCCGCACGCGTATCAAAAGGCGTAATATCTACAATTGGTAAAGTTTTTCCGGCATACTTTTCTAAAGGACGAATTTTATGTTTCGAATCGACAATACAATAGTTTGTACTTCGAATCAAAGATTTCAATTCTGCATCTTCAAATAATTCCATACGATTTTGATAGAAAGATAGAATCGTTTTTCTTTGCGTAAATAAACTTTCTAATAAATCATGATGCAGAGTATGCATAGCCAAACAGAAAATATCCGTTGAATCAGTCATTTCAGCTAAGTATGTTGAAAATACTTCTTCAATCAAAAATTCCATTGAATCATAATTCAAAGATTGAAATGTAAATCTTTTATTTCCAATTAAGTAATATGTATTCTCAGAATTAATCTCTATATGATCATCTTCAAAGAAATGGAGTAACTTCCAGTTTCCTTTTCCATCTAAGTATTGTTCATAAATCGGTTGATTATTTTCATAAACAATTGTCGTAGATAAAAAACCACGATCATCATAAACATTTTTACGCACCATAATTTCAGATTGAAATAAGAATACTTCAATCATATTTCCATCTTCACCAAAATGAATTTCTGCATACTTTTCATTATTTACATATGCCACAATACAAAATGGTGTATACACAAATTCCGTGTGGTCTGGCCACATTAAATCTCTATAAGATAGAATATCAACTTTAGTACGTTTAATTTCTTGAATTGCATCAAAACAAGACCAATATGGAGCATGAAAAACACTTTGACGGTGTAAAAAGTGTCTAAAGTTAGGACAATAGCTTAGATTTAAAATCTTATAATCCATAATATTATTACGATTAAACATCTGAACTTGTTTTACACTATCATCAAACTCGGTTACTGTTCTTCTTCTATACCAATATTGTTCATTTTCTTTATATTCATTTCCATGATACCAGGAAGGTACAAAATACATCATAAATACTACCCCCTAAATGAATGGCTTATATGAATCAAAATCACGATAAGCACGAATTTCTAAATAAACACTACACAACAATCCCGAAAGCATCATAAATGTCGTTGGAAGCATAGCCACAGATGCATCTACAATTCCTTTAAATTGAAGATACATACACAAACTTAAACAACCACACATAATTAGCCCACTTAAGCAGCTAAAGAATAAGACCCATTTACGAATATAACGACGAGTAGGTTTTCCTGCAGGAATATTTTCAATACAATCTCCACCTTGAAGAAGATCATCCGACAAGTCTTTTGGATTCACAAATAATAAGCTTAATAACACAGTAAACACAAATAACATCACAATATAAACACGCATACCAAACACAGTCGACATATTTAAATTCTTATATAAGAAATTAATGATTTCTGATTTATGATAATGATGAATCAAAGCCACAATCAATTGTGGAATCATAAAGATTGCTGAACCAAACATTAAAGCCATAAAACCGACTGGATTATATTTAATAGCCAAATAATTCTTTTTTGCGTGTACATTATGCACAGACACTCTCTGTAAAGGAATCTTCTTTTCATGAAGTTCCATAAAGACCATAATGATGACCATCACAAAAGAAATCAAAAGAGGAATCATAAGTGAATCCATAGATGATTTCATTAATATCGCAATTAAAGATTCTGTCATATTCACAATAATAATTGGTGCAAAACCACCAACTCCATACTTCTTATTATTGATCAATAGATATTGAGCAATACTAGCACCCGCTATTAATTCAAAAATAACCACTAAAATGCTCATTAAATCTTTTTCAACATATTTCAATGACAACGCATAAAAAATAGATTGCGCAAGAGCAACCACAAAACATACACCCGTAATCCAATAATTCATAGCCTTAGGTGAAGTACGAGCCCTAGCTTCTTTTGATCGCATTGCGAATAAAATACTGATCAATAAACTCGCCGTAATATATGGTGAAATACCTAAACTCATCACATAACACTTTTGACCAGCACCACTCACAGCCATTGTCAAAATAGCACCTAAATCAAGCCCTGCATTTTTATATTCACTCATATCTATTCCATTTAAAGGAATCCGGTGACATAAAAGATAAACTAAAATCACAGCAACAGAAAATAGACATCGATTTCTAACCAAATGTGTCTTTTCCTTCATAAACATCACTCCCAAATAAAAATAACAGTAACCAAAAGTTAGCTACTGTTATTTTATCATTATTTTATTTATTTATCTTCTTTTTCTTTAGAAGCATCGTTTCTTTCTTTTGAGGCATCGTTTCTTGCCTTTTTAGAAGCATGTGCATTTACTAATGAAACCAATGCACCAACAATAGGTACCCAAGACCACCATACTCTATGAGTTACATCCAATGTTGATTTAGGCATTTTTTCCTTTTCGATTGTTTCAGTTTCTTTGTCAAGATTTGCCTTAGGAGTTTCATCCTCTACAACTTCTTCAGTTTCACGAGGAGCTACTTGTAATGGAGCACGTCTATCCACAACTACTCGACGTAATGATGTATCTCCACCAGCTGTACTTGTCACAACACTTGTCGCATAGCTTTCTGATGTTGATAACGATTCACTTGTACTCAAGCTTTCTGAACTTGATACAGAATCACTTAAACTTATAGAAGTAGACTCAGATGTACTAACTGACTCTGAAGTAGAAATGGATTCGCTTAGACTTCCAGATGTTGATAACGATTCAGATGTACTTACAGATTCTGATACAAATCCACTAGCTGAAGTTGAAGCAGAAGCACTTGCTGATTCAGATGCTGAAGTACTTGCTGATTGACTAGCACTCACTGATGCGCTTGTTGAAGCACTCTGGCTTGCTGATACCGAAGCGCTTGTACTTTGACTTGCACTTTCTGAAGCTGATTTACTAGCTGAAGTTGAAGCAGAAGCACTTGCTGATACCGAAGCGCTTGTACTTTGACTTGCACTTTCTGAAGCTGATTTACTAGCTGAATATGAATTAGATACGCTTAAAACTTCTGAATTTGTTTCTGCATATGAAGTTTTACTAGCATTCATATCATCAATTGCACGTTTCTGATATGATTCATCTAATATAACACTAGTAAATTCAGTACGTCTATATAATTTATTATATTTAGTTTTCGACACGTCCCATCTCAATGCAAAGAATATATTGTTTTCAATTTCTGCACCGTCCAAATAATATTTTTCTCCATCAATTTTTATTTGAACATAAGGTGTACCATAATTAGGATCAAAAAAACTAAGATCGGTGTTTCTCACCTTCTCTCCACCATTTTGTACTTCAACATAATTACCATTTACTTTTACTCGAACCCAATATTCTTTACCATCTATTTCTTGTCTAACTACATAAACATCTTTGCCCTGTACATTCATAAAAACTTTATTTCCGGATTGATCATTATAATCGGTAAATGAATATGTAGGCTCGATAGTACCATCAGGCTGAATAAAATAGCCATCCCAGTTGATTGAAGTTACAATTTTTGTTGTTTTATCTATTTTCACATTATTTTTAGTAAGTTCAATCGTCTTTGTTTCGCCCTTACTAGTAATATACGTATATACGAATTTATCACCTTTCTGAACCAAAACACCTTCTTTGATTAAATCATCATTACTCTTAATAACATAAGCTTTATCACTTAATACTTCACCCGCAAGGCTTTTTCCATACGTTGAAGTTAAAGAATTAGAAAGAGATTCAGATTCCTTGAAATAATTACTCATACTTGTTTCAGGATCAACACTTCCACTTTCTGCAATAGGCATCGTAGAATTTTCAACAGTATTCGTTTTATAATTTGCAGCCGATACATTTTTATTACCATTTAATAAACCAGTAATAAAATCTCCAAATTTATTAGATGAATCCTCATCATTTTTTGCTGCTTCAGAATTTACTAATGATTCACTCTCACTTACAGATACAGAATTAGATTCACTCTCTGAAATACTAGCTAATTGAGATTCACTAAGACTTACAGAATCTGAAATCGAATTGCTTTCAACAATTGAATTCTTTTCTGATTCAACCGTAGAATCATATGCACTTGTTGATACAGAAGCATTTGTACTATTTTCAATACTTGCATAATCTACAGTAGTCGAATCACTTTGAGATAATGATTCAGACATATATGAAGATGTAGAAGCCTGAGATTCACTAAGGTTACTTACTTGTGTCTCATCATCTAATTCAGCAGCATAAACCGCATTGTTACCCGCAAAGATAGTTCCACCACCTACAACAGCACCAGCAGCAGCTACACCCTTTAAAAGATTGTTCGATTTTTTTCTTCTTATATTCTTTTTCTTTTTCGACATATACACTCATTCCTTCCCTTAAACTTTTTAATCTATACGAAGCCCATCAATTAAAAATAAAAAAATCAAGCAGAGTACATGAAAAGAGAATGCACTCTTCCCTTACTAGGTTTAATAGTAAACGGAAAGCTTGATTTATTCAAGTAAAATAATTGATTTCTAACCATTTTTTAACATTAAATACACAAATGTTAATATGCAAAATTGTCTTTGTAAACATGCTCTTAAATTATATAACCGCTTTTATAACTATAGTTATAATCTTAGTAACTAATTATTCTAATTTCATGATCGCATCAACAAATAATTTCTTAGTGAAATAGCCATTGTTGATTAAATATTGAACTTGTTTTAAATTAGAAACCATTCGATTATATTCTTCTTCAGAACAACTCTGAACAACTTGACTAGCTTCTTCTAAACTCGATACCACAAATCCTATACCTTTTTCTTTAATGAAATCCGCATTGGATAAATAATTTGGAATTATAACCGGTATACCTGCAGACAAATAGGAAGCCAGCTTATACGAACAATTCATCTTATAATAATCTCTTTCATCCACAGGATTTTCTGAATTTCCCCAAACAAGGCCAAAACCACCTTTAGATAGTTGTAATAATAATTCATATTTATTTAACCAACCACCAAAATTAACATTTGTAGAATCCGTAATATCTTCTTTTCCAAACACATATAAATGTGTTTCTTGATGCCAATTTCTCACAAAAGGAAATCTA
>UMEK01049070.1_pt1 | contig 10944 bp, 9 predicted proteins | sample 1964721 | NCBI WGS metagenome assembly UMEK01 (sample SAMEA4836017, study PRJEB28245) | human gut metagenome | biome: gut microbiome; material: fecal sample | place: Denmark | collected 2008 | reverse complement strand
ACTCAAAGCAACAATTTTCTTAAATTGAGCGTTAAATTAAGCTATTTTAAAATGGAGGGAAGTTATGAGTAGCATTAGTGTAATTATTCCAACCTATGGAGAACCTAAGTATTTAAAAGATGCAATCGAAAGCGTAATAAATCAAACTTTTAAGGATTGGAGTCTCATCGTAGTGGATGATAATGATCCAGATACGCTTTCTAGACAGAAAACTGAAAAAGTTTTGGAACAGTATAACAATTATGAAAATATTAAGTACATTAAACATGATAAAAATAAAAATGGCGCAGCAGCCAGAAATACAGGTTTGAAATATGTAAATAGTAAATATGTGGCATTCTTAGATAGTGATGATATATATTTACCTACTAGATTACAAGAATGCTATGATGCTATGGAAGAGAATAAATATACAAGTGTTGCAGGCGTATACACAGGATGCGAATTTAGAAGAAATGGAAAAAAGTATTCTGAATATGTGAATGTTGAAAGTGGCAATCATATTATAAGTGTCCTTGCTTGTAGTTTCATGTTTTGTACTGGATCAAATATTTTTATGAAATCAAGTGTTGTAAAAGAATTAGACGGTTTTGATGAGTCTTTTATAAGACATCAAGATTATGAATTCTTAGTTAGATATTTTGAAAAATATGAGTTAATAGGTTTAAAGAAAATCTTAGTTATTAAGAACAATGATAATGTTAATGCACCAAATGTGGAAAGAGAAATTGCTGTTAAAAAACATTATCTCGCAAAATATGAACAGATTTTAAATGAATTAAAACCAAACGAGAAGAATTACATTTATCATAATCAATATATTCAAATAGCGGAATCAGCAATATCAGAGAAAAACTATGAATTGTCAAGAAAATATTACAAAAAGGCAAAGATGTACTGTAGCAATACTTTAAAAGAAAGCGTGCGAAGATATTTGCTACTAGTTAGAAGTATATTTATGAAATAGTATAAACAAGGTGAAAATATGATCTATGAATTTTATGGTATCTTACATAAGAATGCAAAAAAATTTTTAAATAAGAACAAAAAAAGCAAATATAGAATGGTAAGTATTCCAAGTACAAAATTTGATTATTATAAATCAAATATATTAAGTGAAAAAAAAGAGGATGACTACATCAATAGTATTGATGATATTAGTGACACATTAACTATTAAAGATGTATATCCTATAGAAAATATCATAAGAAGAAATAGTTTTAAATTTCTAGACAATACATATGATAAAAAAATGAATACAGCGAAATTGCATTTAGGTGCCACAGATGAAAATTGTCAAGATTTGTGGTTAAAATTTATAAGTAATTCTCAAATTCCACTGCAGTATAAGAATGGTGGTCTTCATTATGCGGGTTATATTTTAGAAGAGAATGAATGGTGCTTACCTAGTTGGATATGGACTAATGCCGCTATTGTGAGAATGTATTGTAGTATTAATATGATAGATGAAGCAAAGAGGATTGCTGATACTTTAGTTAAATTACAAGATCAAAGTGGAGGATGGATAGTTCGTAATGATTACAATGAAAAGGGAGCAATCCCAGTTCTAGCTCCAAATGACTCTTCTTATATAGCTAATAATTGTTGTTTATCTTTATATTTATATTCAAAAGAGGAGAAGTATTTGAATGCTGCAAAAAAATGTGCAGATTGGATTATTAGTACCTCAAGACCTGATGGTTTAGTATATTTAGGGTATGATTGCAAGAATAAAAAATGGTTAAAAAAGTGCAATATAGTAGATATAGGTTTTACTGGCGGATTTTTTGCTAATTTATACACTATTACAAAAGAAGAAAAATATTTAATTTTTTTAAGAAAGTTTATAGGCAAATATATTGAAGTTTTTTACAGTGAGAAAAATCAAGGTTTTTTTACAAGTATTGATGAGAAAGATAACGGACAAGGAGGAATGTTTGGAAGAGGGCAGGCCTGGGCTTTAGAAGGTTTAATTCCAGCTTATGCTATTTTAAAAAGCGATAGTATTAAATCGATAATAGAAGATACTATTAATACCGTTATAAAATATCAAACTAAGGATGGCGGATGGCCGTATAACTTCACTAAATTACTAATGGGTAAAGATTGTAAAGCTGTTTCAGTTATAGCTTGGTCTTTGATGCAATGGTATAAATTAAATCCTCAAGATGAGAAATTGAAAGTAGTATGTGAAAAAGCATATAAATGGTGTGTGGTACATACTGAAACTGAAGGTGAGTATTCTGGTGGTATTTTTTCATATTCAGTAGAGGGCGCTATTGTTCATCACATGTATACAAATACAGCATTTGTATATGCTAGTGCATATGCAATAGAGTTAAAAAGAATGCTAAAAAAGTAATAAAGCAAGTTATTTTTAAATGGTTATACTAATGAATATGATTATTACTACATAAAAATAAAGAAGGTGTGAAAAGGTGATTGTAATGAAAAATGAGATTGATAAACTGATATGTAAAATGATCAATGTATGTGATTCTTGGATAAGAACTGAAAATAATTCTACCTACTTCATAGATCCAATTGAAAATAAAGAAATTTTAGGGCATTATGGCGCTTCACATGTAGCTGCAGCATTTATTATTTATGGTGAAGAGAATGGAAATAAACAGATTTTTGAAAAAGGTAATAAATTATTAAATAGTTTATTAAATAGATGGGATTTAATTAAATCACAACCTGATTTTCATAATGATTTCAATAATTTCGCACTTTGCTTAATAGAAAGATATTTGGATAGAACAGGACATGTTTCGAACATAAAAAGGATTGAAGAAATAGTATTAAATACTTTAGATAGTTCACATGATACAGTAAATTGGTTACCTATGCGAGCTTATGTTAATTATTGCAGATATTTATGGACCGATGATATGAAATATAGATCAACATATGAAGAGTGTCTTTGTAATATTAAAAAAGCGACTTTTGAAGATGGTTTCATAGAAGATAGGTTACCTAAAGGATTAAGTTTCAACTTACAGTATGATGTTGCCACAGTAGCTGTCATGCAATTTATAAAAAATTTAGATATGGATATTGATATTTCTAATGAATTTACAGCATTAATGAATGTTGTTTCACCTGATCATGATATTAATTATCTGGGTAGAGGGACTAATCAAATTTTTGCTTGGGGATTATGGATTTACTTATTATCTTCATCAGGTGATAAAGAATGTTTAAATGCAGTTCACTATCTTGGAGATAGATTAGATAGCATGTTAAACAATAATAATCTTATGTTAAATGAATGGGATGGTCATGATAGATATTTGTGGTGGGATTATCATTATTGTTCTGTATATACAGCACATTTACTATTGTGGCTAGTACTTGCTAAAAAAGACAACAATAAGTTTCAAGTTGAAAAAAATAACAATTATAAATTTCTTGATTCGGGTTTGAATGTTATAGGTAATCAGAATTTATCATTAGTTTGGTTTAATGGGAGAAAAGAGTATTTAGCAGAAAAAGGTCCAGTGATAACTAATTTATGGTTGGAAAGATTAGGATGTGTATGTAAAGGTACATTTGGACCGTGGCGTGGTTCTTTTGGAAAAAAATATTCAAATGATGATGTTATTCACAATTATTTTGGTCTTATAAAAGTAAATTATAATAAAGAAATCTCTAATAATAGAGTATTAAGAAGATTGGGAATTCACATTAATGAAATTGATTTTATAAAATATACTCCATATTTTTTATCTTTTGATAGTGAAGTTGAAGATAAGAAAATTTTCATTAAATGGTTGAATCAATCGGAAGAGGAATTATATTTAAATATTCCGGTTTTTGTTAAAAAAAGAGAATTTGTAAATCACGTTAAGTTATATGTTGATAAGGTGATTGTTCCCTTGGAAGGATATTCAATGATTAAAAATCAATATGATTGGTGTTTGTTGTTAAAAAGTAAAATCTGTAATGGAAAAGAATGGATACTAGAAATAACTGATTAATAGTAATTACTAGTGATGAGGAGAAGTTTGATGCTGAGTAGAGAAAGAAAAAAAATAATTAAAATTATCATTCTAAATTTGATGATATGTTTAGCAGTCCAACTTTTGCTACCAAAAAATGATTTGAAATATGAAATGATTTGGAGATATATTGTTTCTTTTATTTTTTCTTATTGTGTTTATAAAGGAACAGAAGAAGATAAGCTTTTAAATCCATATATATTATTTTCTTTAACACCATTGAGTCTCATGATTTATTCAAGCGAAGTTAGTACATATTTTTTAATGGAATTACAAACTAAAACATGGCTTTTAGCTATATTAAATATGATTGTTTTTTTGGTAGGGTTAAACTTTGCACTTAAATGGAAAGTTAAAACAGGTAAGCATACTCTTTTTAAAGAAAGACATTTAGTTAATAATGAATCTGAAATAGATTATACATGGCAAGGAATAATTTTATTTACAATAGGTTTAATACCTAAACTAATTTCTGTGTTAGGTGTTTCAATACCTGGAGCGCACATTATATCTATGTGTCAATATTTAGGTATTGCAGTAGTGTATACAAATAAAAATAAGAAATTGGCATATATAATGGCAATTATTTTATTAGGATTGTCATTTATTACAAACTTTAATAAAACAGAGTTTTTAATGCTAGCAGTTTTATTTATTGCTTGTATTGATAGTAGAATGAATACAAAAAAAGAAAAAAAGAAATTGTATATAACTATCATATTTCTTGCATTAACAATGATTTTAATTATATTTCCTCTAAAAGATTTTTTAGCACGTGGAGAATCTTTATCTAAGTTTATTAGTTCAGATAAGGATTACCTAGCCAATGAATTTATCGGAAGATTTCAATGGAAAAAGAATATTAAACTATTAATGCCATATATATATATGACAACTAACTGGACTAATCTCCAATACATAACACACATTTTCACTCAACATACAAATGGATTATGGTTGATAAAACCATTATTAGGATATTTGCAAATCAGTGGTGGAATAAAGGCATATACAAGCTTAACACCATATAGACCAGCTTTTAATACGTATAGTTTTATTGCTGTACAATACATAGATTTTGGCTTTTTTGGATCAATGTTACCTTCCTTGTTATTAGGTTTATTTGTAGGATGGATTTACAAGAATTATAAAAAATACCCAGATTCATTTAATTGTGCATGTTATGCATTAAATGCAGTTGCTGTTTTTGAAATGTTCTTTAGCAATCATTTTTTCACACAAAGCTATCCTTTTACAATAGTGATAGTTGCTTGGGTATGCTCAAAAACAATAATGCAATATAACAGTAGGAGGGAAGTATGTTAAAAAAAATAATTAATTATATCCCAGGGGTAGCAATACCTTTAATAATCAACTTTGTATTAACGATGCTCTATGCAGCATATTTAAGTCCAGCTGAATATGGATTGTTGAATATTTATCTGAACACGATTCAAATTGTTTATTCGTTGACGTTATCTATTTTCCAAACGGCAGCATTAAGATTTTATACTTCAAAGGAGTATAGTACAGAAGAAGAGTATATATCATCTTATATTTTTGCAAATATATTTACAACTATCTTATGTGCTGTTCCATGTGGAATTTTAAGTCTTTTTGTCAAATTTAATTGGGGAATAATTCTATTGTCAGTTGGAACAAATGGCTTATTTTTATTTATCTCGAATCTGCATAGAGTTCAGTTCAATTCTGGCAGATACAACAAAATGAAAGTCTATGCAGCAGGTGCAGCATTGATTTTATTAGTATTATTTTCGTATATAATCAGACCATTAAGTTTTATATGGCCGCTTATTTGTGTTTATGGTACATACGGATTTATTTCAATTGTAGAGATCTTCAAGCTTCGAAAAAAAATATCAATCACACATATATCAAAAAGATTATTAATAAAATCAATAGAATATGGAGTACCGTTGATAGGTGTAGCTTTATTAGGCAACATAATATCAAGTAGTGATCAATATTTCTTGTTATATTTTCTAGGTAAAAAAGCTGTAGGAAATTATGCATTAGGATATAGGTTAGTTGATGCAATATTAAATAATTTACTTATGGTAATTTTATTAGTTATGACTCCTGAATTAAATGCTGTTCATGATAAAAGTGGTGAAGATGAGAGTAAAGTTGTTTTAAAAAAGATGATTAATTCTGCCGTCTGGATTATGTTGCCCTTTACACTTGCAATAATTGCATATGCTAAATACATAATAATGTTTTTCTTTCCAAAATATACAGATGCAGTGATAATTATGAGTCTAGTTGTATTTGCTTCAGTTTTTAATGGTTTATCAATGTTTACATGTAAGGCGTTAGAATTAGTAAAAAAGCCTAAGTATATACTATATAGTCTTATTATTGCTTCGATTATTAATTGTGGATATAATGCTATTTTTATAAAAATATATGGAGTAACTGCTTCAGCTCATAGCTCCATAATTTCGTATATAGTATATAATATTTTATTAGTTTATTATTCAAGAAGATATTATGATTTACAATTAGATTTTAGGTATATTTTAAAGACTGTGCTCGCGACTGGTGTTACTTTTCTTTTAGCAACCTTACTAATGAATACATGGGGAATTACTAATCTTATGATATTTATTATACAGTTCCTTGTAGCTGTGATAGTGTATTTAGTTTGTAGTGTAATTTTAAAACTATTTGAACCATTTTTTAATTAATTGATTAAGGAGAAATGAGAATGTACGATAGAATTTTCTTAGTAACAGATAAGAAAAAGATTCCAGAAGTTTATAATATCAAATTAATCTCTGAAATTGATATGAATCTTACAGATGATTATATTTGCGATAAGGATGATGTGATGAAAAATCCATCTGCATTTAAAGATATTAAATATATTTTTTCAACTTGGGATATGCCTGAATTTACTGAAGAAGAAATTGGAGCAGTATTTCCAAAGTTAGAAGCAGTATTTTATGCAGCAGGTACTGTTAAATATTTTGCTGAACCATTTTTGAAGAAGGGGATAAAGGTATTTTCAGCAGCTAAAGCAAATGGTATACCTGTGGCTGAATTCACCGTTGCTCAAATAATTTTAGCAAATAAAGGATACTTTCAATCTATGAGTGAATATAGAAAAGAATTATCTATCTTTTCTTACAGAAGAGCACGAAAAATTGCAGTAAATAAACATGGAAATTATGATGCAAAGATTGGAATTATTGGTGGTGGAACAATTGGTAGAAAAGTTGTTGAATTATTAAAACATTATAAATTAGATATTTACGTCTCTGATCCTTTTGTGTCTGAGGAAGAAATAACTAAATGGGGAGCAACAAAAGTAGATTTAAAAGATATCTTTAAAGAGTGCGACATAATATCAAATCATTTGCCAGATATTCCAGATACACAAGATTTAATTAACTATTCATTATTAAAACTAATGAAAAATAATGCAACTTTCATTAATACTGGAAGAGGTAGGCAAGTAGTAGATAAGGATTTGGTCAAAGTGATGCGAGAAAAGCCAAATGCTTGTGCGTTATTAGATGTGACAAGACATGAACCTTTGATTCCTTTTCACTGCTTGAGACGTCGAAAAAATATATTTTTATCTCCGCATATATCTGGAAGTTTACAATGTGAAAATCAAAGATTAGCAGAATTTATTATTGATGCATATAAAGATTATTTAAATGCCACACAAAACCAATGTGAGGTAACATTGAGTATATTTAAAAATAAAGCATAGAGGGAATAAAATGAAATCAATTTTGAAAAAAGCTTATTCACATCTAAAAATAAGAGTTAAAAAGAATGACAATCCAATTAGATGGGGCATAATTGGAACTGGTAATATGGCAGAAAATTTCGGACGTGCTATTGATAGAAATAAGAATGGAATAATTCAAGCAGTTGTTTCTAGAACACAAGAGAAAGCTAATTCATTTTCAAAAAAACACTTTAATTGCAAGCCATATTGTGATCTGTTGAAATTTGTGAATGATACAAATATAGATGTTGTCTATGTTGCTACTCCAATAAAACAGCATTACGAAAACATTAAATTATGCTTAGAAAATAGCAAAAATGTGATTTGCGAAAAACCTTTTACGGAGAATGCTAAACAGATGACTGAATTATATGAAATAGCAAAACGTAATGGTTGTTTTCTAATGGAAGGTATGTGGATGAAATGTCTGCCTACTTATCAAAAAGCTATAGACTGGATAAGAGATGGAAGAATAGGAGCTGTAGAATTAATAAAGGTAGATTTTTATAAAAATGAAATTATAAATACAGAGTATGCTATTTTTGATAGAAATAATGGTGGAGGCGTACTTAATGATTATGGGGTTTATGCGATTTCATTTCCTTTAGGATTTATGAGTGGAGATGTGATAGTGCAAGGTGATAGTAGAAAATCTAAGTATGGAATTGATACGGATTGGTCTATTATCATGAAATCTAAAGAAATAAAAGCGTTTATAAACATATCTTCGAATTTTAGAGGAAACAGTAGAGCTTCTGTCATTGGGTGTGAAGGACGTATTGAGTGGGAATCACAGTTTAATAGAACAAATAAATTACTATTATTTGATGCTGACGGAATAGAGTGCGATTCTATTGAATTTAAATATGAAAACGATGGGTTTGAATATGAAGTAAATGAAGTTCAAGAGTGCATAAAAACCAAGAAAAAAGAAAGTAGTAAAGTTACTTTAGATTCTACAAAAAATACTCTATTGATTAAAGATAACTTATATAAATTAAATGGAGAAAAATTTAAAATTAAAATTTAAAACGAAGTGTTTTAGATATAGGAGGACAAAAATGAGTTTATTTAAAGGAAAAACATTAATGATCACTGGAGGAACAGGATCATTCGGAAACGTAGTATTAAATCGTTTCCTTAAAACAGATATTGGAGAAATTCGTGTATTCTCAAGAGATGAGAAGAAGCAGGATGATATGCGTCATGATTTCCAGGTAAGAATGCCTGAAGTTGCAGACAAGATTAAGTTCTACATTGGAGATGTAAGAGATCTACAGTCTTGTAAGAGCGCAATGCATGGAGTAGACTACATCTTCCATGCAGCTGCATTAAAGCAGGTACCATCATGTGAATTCTTCCCAATGGAAGCAGTTAAGACAAATATCATCGGTACTGATAACGTCTTGACTGCAGCTATTGAAGAAGGTGTAGAAGCAGTTATCTGTCTATCAACAGATAAGGCTGCTTATCCAATCAATGCTATGGGTAAATCTAAATCATTAGAAGAATCTGTAGCTATCGCTAAATCAAGATACAGCGGCAAGACTAAAATCTGCTGTACACGTTATGGTAATGTTATGTGTTCTAGAGGATCTGTTATTCCGCTATGGATTGATCAGATCAAGGCAGGTAACCCAATCACAGTTACAGAACCAAATATGACAAGATTTATCATGTCACTAGAAGAAGCAGTAGACCTAGTACTATATGCATTTGAACATGGAGAAAATGGAGATCTACTAATCATGAAGGCACCTGCATGTTCTATCGGCTTACAGGCAGAAGCAGTATGTGAAATGTTTGGCGGAAACAAGGATGACATCAAGGTCATTGGTATCCGTCATGGTGAGAAGATGTATGAAACACTTCTTACAAATGAAGAATGTGCTAAGGCTATCGATCTTGGTGGTTTCTATCGTGTACCAGCAGATAACCGCGGTTTGAACTATGACAAGTATTTCAAGGAAGGAGATGCTGAAAGAAACAAATTAACAGAATTTGATTCAAATAACACAAAACTCCTTACTAAAGAAGAAATCATTGAAAAGATGATGCAGCTTGACTATATCAAGGAAAGACTTGCTGAAGAATAAGATGAAAAAATTGGTGATTCTTGGGTCTGGAGGATATGGAAGAACAGTATATGATGTTGCAGAACAGCTAGGCTATTCAATCACTGTTCTTGATGACTCCGATAAAGAACATCCTCTTGATTCATTTTCTTACTATATAAGTGATGATACTGAATTCATTCCTGCTTTTGGAAACAATGAATTCCGTCTTGAATGGCTTGAAAGAATAGAGGAAGCAGGTGGCAAGCCTGCTACTCTGATTCATCCATCAGCCTATATATCACCTAAGGCAATTGTCTCAGAAGGATGTGTTGTGCTTCCAGGTGCAATCATTAATACTGGAACCAGGATAGGAAAAGGATGTATCATTAATAGGTGCTACAGTAGATCATGATGTCCTTGTAGAAGATGGTGTACATCTATGTATAAGATGCATTGTTAAGGGTGAAAACAGAATTTCACGCTGTGAGAAGATAGAGGCAGGAGAAATCATAGAACGAGCTACAAGGAAGTAGCTTTCTTAAGGGAGAGATATTGTAATGGTAGAACATAATTTTAAATGGAAGAATGACGGCCGTACAAAGGTGATGATTGGATGTGGAACACGTCCAGAAATCATCCGTCTTGCAGCTGTCATCAAGAGATGCAGAGAATACTTTGACTGCTGTGTTGTATACTACAATCAGAACTGGGATAGAAATCTTTCTACAGTATTCTGGGAAGACTTTGAACTAAAGAATACGTTCGGAGAATTTGGCCCAGATATCCTTGTACCAGTAGTAGGAGAAAATCTAGGAGTTACCTGTGGTAACATCTTAGGCAGAAGCTTTGAATTATTAAGTGAACTACAGCCAGATGGATATCTAGTACTAGGAGATACAAACTCATGTCTATCTGCAATCTCTGCAAAGAGATTACATATTCCACTATTCCATATGGAAGCAGGAAACAGATGCAAGGATGAATGCCTTCCGGAAGAAACAAACAGACGTATCGTAGATGTCATTTCAGATGTGAACTTATGCTACTCTGAGTTTGCACGTAAGTATCTGGCTGATACAGGATTACCAAAGGAAAGAACATATATGACAGGTTCTCCAAT
>UMEK01047008.1_pt1 | contig 11119 bp, 9 predicted proteins | sample 1964721 | NCBI WGS metagenome assembly UMEK01 (sample SAMEA4836017, study PRJEB28245) | human gut metagenome | biome: gut microbiome; material: fecal sample | place: Denmark | collected 2008 | reverse complement strand
GTCTAAAAGGTGACACCCTAAAATTGGAAACTTACAAACGTAAAAATCAATAGATGAAAACTGTTTCTTCTAAAATATCGATTCTTATCAAATATGGAGAAACCTTTATTCAACAGGAGATGGGCAGGTATTTCAGACTAAAAACTTCTATAATGTAGAAATGCCTGGTAAAGAAGGTATGATTCCAAATTACATTCTCAAAACTCTTGAAGAAGAGGCCTTAGAAATCAAGTTTAACTTAGATGATTTGTCCACATTATATGACGAGCGCAATATAAAAATTGATGAAGAATCAACATTTTACGAAATTATTAAACTTTGCAAAAAAGAAAATGCAGCAGTGATACAAATAATCGATCGTGTTTTTTATACACGCATAGAATGCTACAATTCTGACAAAAAAAAGTTGGAGCTATCCATATTGGAGTACTGCGTCGTCTGCCAAAAGACTTAGCAAAGATATTGTATCCAAGGGGAATTGTTGAATATACTCTGTAAAAACAGATACTTCGTCTAAGTTTTACACATGAACATTTTATATCACACTTACGGAAAAGTGCATTCCACTAAGGGTGGGACAGAACGCACCACTATCACCGTAGCCACAGCTTTGACAAAGCTGTATGGTGCCAGATGCTTCTCCATCTATGAGGCACCTGCCGATACACCCAAAGAGGAATGCTTTATCAAAGAGTTTCAATGGATTCCGCAGAAGGATTTGGAAAAGAATGCCCAAGTGCTTAGAAGTATCATTGTGGCGAACTGTATTGATTGCGTCATTGTGCAGGGGGCATTCATTCATGTACCCAGATTTCGGGCTGCCGTAGAAGGAATAACATGTAAAGTCATCTTTGCACATCATTTCGAGCCACAATGGGAACTTGTGTTCGGACGCTTTGGTAAAGTTATCAGGTATCATCCAAAATCTGTGATGGACTTTGCCCGATGGACAAAAAGTATAATAATGTATCCTTTGACGGCAATGCGGAAGAAACGGCAACTTTCCTCAGTCTACCGTGCAGCTTATGAGTGCGCTGACCATGTGGTGCTGCTCTGTCGGGGTTTCATCAAACCTTATGGAGAATTTGCAGGTGTGCATGACACATCGAAATATGTAGTTATCCCCAACGGACTGTCATTCGGCGTTACGCCTTGCTTTGACGAACTTACTAAATGCAAAGTGGCATTGATTGTTTCACGCTTAGATGAACCATCCAAAAGGTTGTCACTGGCTCTTCGGATTTGGGCATGTGTGAAACAAGATCCGGTAGCCAAAGATTGGACGCTCCGCATTGTGGGCCATGGTAATGACCGCAAACTCTATGAACATATCATTCGTAACGAACATATCCCCGATGTAACTCTCGAAGGCAGGCAAAATCCTGTTCCCTACTACAAAGAGGCATCTATCTTCCTGATGACTTCGAAAAGCGAGTCGTGGGGATTAACGCTGACCGAGGCGCAACAGATGGGCGTAGTGCCCATAGCCTTTGATACCTATGCCTCATTACGTGAAATTATTACCGATGGTGAAAACGGTGTGATTATCAATGAGAGTGATGTGGACGGTTACGTATGCCGAATGAAAGAATTGATGAGTGATAATATGTTGCGGCAACGGATGGCAAGGCAAGCCGTCATCTCCACGCAGCGGTTCTCACAGGAACGGATAGCGGAAATGTGGTGGAAACTGATATCCGAAAAGTAGAACTTTAAACCAAATTAGGATAAAGATGATAAATGTTTTGTATGTAACATTTGCCTCGAAAAATTTTGATGGAGCGACATATTCGCTAATGGACTTGATAAAATCAGTCCGAGGATATGTCCATCCCATTGTCATGGTTGGGACAGAAGGATGTGTATATGATTACTTCACCGCTAATGGTGTAGAGTGCATTGTGTGCGACTTTAAAGAAGACTTAGTAGGGAAACCTGTGAAATTGTACCAACACATAAAATATTGGCTAAAATATATTCCAAACCATTTAACATTCTATCGGAAAAACCGCAAGTGTGCAGAAACTGTTGCGCAAATCTTGAAAGGTAGAAAAATAGACATTGTACATATCAATAATACTGTCATGTCAGTTGGCTATGAAATAGCCAAGATCCTTAACTCAAAGGTTGTGTGGCATTTACGTGGCTTTATGGACCTGGACTTCGGGTGGATGCCATTAAGGGGATGGGACAAATATATAAACACGCTAAAGCAAACCGATGCTGTAATTGGTATCACCAAGACCGTGCTTGAACATTATGTTTCTTTGGAAAGCAAGAATGCGTATGTAATATCGGATGCCGTTCGGAGTAAAGATGATACATGCCTTGTTAGACCAAAAGAGAAGTATTTCCTGTTTTGTGCAGGGTTCTTGACAGAACAGAAAGGATGTGCCTATGCCATCTCTGCCTTTGCGAAGTCGGGGTTGGCTACCAAAGGATATAAACTGAAGATTATCGGAGAAGCCCACTCAAAATATATGTCCCAATTAACCAAAATCGTAGCGAACGCCGGCATATCAGACGCTGTAGAATTTCTTGGACGAAGCGACAAGGTAAAGGAATATATGAGCCGGGCAATTGCATTCTTGATGTGTTCCGAAAACGAAGGCTTGGGACGTGTTTCCATTGAGGCCATGTTTTATGGCTGTTTGGTGATTGGCCGCAATTCCGGCGGTACCAAGGATTTTGTGTTTGACGGCAAGACAGGACTGCTGTTTAACGACATGGATGGTTGTGTGTCTGCGATGCAAAAAGCAGCCGAAACTGATCATCAAGAAATTATCCGGTATGCCCGGCAATTTGCCCGAGAGAACTTCTCCATTGAGAATTACGGAGAAAAGATATTAAATGTATATGAAAAGGTACTTGACAGAGTAATTAAAAAACTAGTTGGAATATGAAATATAAGTTATTAGCGGTTTCTAAGTTTCCCAACATATCGGGAGTGAATATCGGGGATTATGTGCAAGCATTGGCTTCTTCGCAATTCCTCCCTCACATAGATGGCTTCATTGACCGAGACGAAGATTTGAAAGATTACGCGGGAGAACCCTGTAAGGTCATCATGAATGGATGGTATATGCACCTACCTCAAAATTGGCCTCCGTCCGACTTGATAGATCCGCTATTTGTTGCCTTTCACTTGAACAGTGGTGTAAAAGAAGTATTGCTTTCGTCACAAAGCATAGCTTATTTGAAAAGTCATCAGCCTATAGGTTGCAGAGACCTGAACACTTTGTACCTGTTGTCGAAAAACGGAGTAGATGCCTATTTCTCCGGGTGCATGACCTTGACCCTTGGCGAGAAATATCATTCCGAGGAGAAAGAGGATAAGACATATATCGTGGACCCTATCTTCAATGGTACACTTAATTTTAATGCAATTCTGCAAGCTGTCTGTACAGCCATTAAGCATCCTCTCGATCTGCTGAAACTTTGTGGGATAACACAGCTACGTTTGCATTATGGAAGGAACATCGTGAGCAAAATATTAAAAACGGCTCTTTACTATAAAGAGTATTCAAAAGTGTTTGGTCGGAAACTCGTCATGGAGTCCACATATGTAACCCAAGAAAGTATGTGTTATAAGACGCTTTTCAAGACCGATGCGGAACGTCTTTCTGAAGCCGAGCGACTTGTCAAGATGTATGCAAAGGCTCGTCTAGTAATAACCTCTCGTATACATTGTGCATTGCCATGCCTTGGACTGGAAACTCCTGTCATTTATTTGGAAAAAGGAAGCGACATTGAGGAAAGTAAGTGCAGATTGGCCGGCCTGCGTGAATTGTTCAACGTTGTGAGTGTCGAAAATGGTGTTTTGTCACCCCGGTTCGATACCGTATTGCCCATCACGGTCACCAACCACCCGTCCAACAAGAGCGCATGGCGGAAATTGGCAGATGAATTGAAACAAAGATGCAGAGAGTTTGTATAAATGACCAAGTCTTTTTAAAAATGGAAAGAATGAAAATCTTGTGGGTATCTTTGGTTAAATTTCCTCCATTATGCTCCTACTTGGGGGAAGAAGCACCGGCACATTGCGGGTGGATGTATTCATCGGCAAAGGCAATGCTGATGGAGATGCCAGAGGTACAGTTGGGAGTCATCGTCTATTCATACGGAAAGAAATATGAACGGTATGAGATAGATGGCGTGACCTACTATCTTGTGCCTACTGCCCAGATAGACAAGACAACTAAAAAACAGATAGAGGCTTGTAATGAGGCTATATGGGATTTTGCTCCCGATCTGATACATATCCATGGTACGGAACATTCGCTTGCTAAAGCTGTGTGTATGGCCAATGAGGACAGAGTAAAAACTGTAGCAAACATCCAAGGGTTGGCAGGGCCATATATGCGTTATGCCGATGGTAGACTTTCATTGTGGGATAAATGGATGAATATCACCCCACTTGATTTTTACCGGGGAACATTTCTGTTGAATGCGAAACGAAGTTTCAAGCATCGTGCTGAATGCGAGCATTATGTACTCACACATATTACTGATATTGTAGGACGTACTGGGTGGGATCATGATCATGTAATGACCGTAAACCCACGGCTGCGCTATCATTTTATGAATGAAACTTTGCGTGATTCTTTTTATGAAGCTCCTGTATGGAACTTGGGACAATGTAAAAAACACACGATTTTTGTGAGCAATAGTGGTTCTCCGTTGAAAGGTGCACATCAAGTATTGAAAGCATTGCCTATTATCTTGAGACAATATCCTGACACTGTAGTTAATTTCTGTGGTAGTAGTGTAATGAGTAGTGCAGTGAAAGATATTCTTCGTTTCCAAGGTTATCATTTATATCTACGCCGACTAGTAAAAAAATTGTGCTTGCAGGATAATGTTCATTTCCTTGGTTCTTTATCAGAAAAACAGATGAAACAGCAATTCCTTGATGCAAATGTTTATGTGATGCCGAGTGCTATAGAAAATTCGCCCAACTCGCTGTGCGAAGCACAAATGCTGGGAACACCTGTAGTTGCAAGCTACTGCGGAGGTACACCGACATTGTTGACAGAAGGAGAGACCGGATATTTTTATCGGTATGAGGAGTATGAAATGTTGGCGCAAATTGTGATGCGAATGTTTGAAAAGGGAGATTATACCAGACTTTCGGCTGCAGAAATGGAAATAGCTCAAGAACGGCATGACTGTAAGAAAAATGCCAATAGACTTGCAGAAATTTATTACGATATAATGCAACGTTGAAAATATGTTTGAAAAAATAAAAGCATATCTAAATCTTAGGTATTTCCTGTATTTCTTCGCTTTAATAGCTGGCTGGCCTTGCGTATTTTTTTTAATGGGATGGTTGCCTCACTATACGATAAACTATCTGCTATTATTTGTATTAGTAGCATTTTTTATTGTAACAAAGAATGAATTTAGGCTACCGTCTCCTATAGTATCGTTATTAGTATTACAAATAACAGCTTGGGGTATCTATTCTATCATTCATGGGCTTGATACGTCCTATTTCACTCGAATACTGATGTTGTGTATCACATATATGTTCCTTGAGATGCAATTATCCGATGAACGTTTAGGTTTTGTGAAGACATATAATTTATGGCTTGTTTTTCAAGTAATAGCAGGTAGCATAGGATTCATTTTAGTTCTTATTGGCATTCTTCAGCCTATTTTTGTGTTCCGTGAATTGGATATGAGACCGGGATACTTCTTTGGCCTATTCACAACTAATACTTATTTTGACGGTCTTGTTCGTAATGCCGGTTTCTATGATGAACCAGGTGCATTGGCGTTTTGGGGAATGTATGCTTTGATAATCAATAAGCTTTTTGTTAATAATAAAAGAGTAGAGATGCTACTTATATCCGGACTTATTTCTACGCTTTCTTTGGCCTACTTCATCCAGATAGCAATATATGCATTCTTTTTCTATCGAAACAGATTCAGTAAGTTAGTACTATACATTGTGGCTTTTGTGGTTGCCTTGATTATGATTTCTTCCTTCAATGAACGGATGAATCGGGCCATATTTGGTCGCTTCGAGTATGACGAGAAGAAAGGAACGATAGCCGGTGACAACCGACAACAGATGACAAAGGTGTGCTGGGAATTATTTAAGGAAGCACCAGTTGTGGGGCATGGTGCACGGAACTTGATAAGTATATCGCAAAAACATAGAGTGTTTGTGGGGGCAAATCCAAATTTAATCTTGGCCTGCGATGGGGTTTTAGGACAACTGGTCTATTGGAGTCCATTCTTTTTCCTGTTGGGTTTAAGACGGTATGACAAGAAATACGGGTGGACATTTTGGATATTGATATTTGGTTTTTTGCAGAGGCCGTATGATGGTACGCAACTGCTATATCCGTTGATGTCGTTTACAATAGTAATGCAGGCATATCTGCAAGTGAAAAAACTTTCGATTGGTAATGAGTCAGAATAGAAATCGCTGGCTTGACATAGCTAAAGGTATAGCTATTATCTTGATGGTAGCGGGGCATACACCGATTCCCAGTGTAATGTCACATTTCATATATGCTTTCCACATGCCCTTGTTCTTTATCTCTTCGGGATTGGTGAGTAACTATGAAAAGTATAGCCTCGTGGACTATATAAAGCATAAGTCATATACGCTTTTACTTCCATTTGTGTGTTACTCTACTATTGTTGCATTTTTAATGTATTTTATCGGGGAATTGGATGTCATACACTATATAAAATGTGGTTGGGGGGGGTATGCATTATGGTTTATCCCTATTTTATTTATGTCATCTGTTTTGGTACGAATAACTTTCTTGATAAAGAGAAAATATGTCCGACGCTTTATTATGTTATGCTTCCTTTATATTGGATATAGTTTGCGGCATTATGAAATATCCTTACCATGGAGTTTGTCGGTTCTTCCTTATGCTTCTTTCCTTGTAATGTTAGGTAAAGAATTAGCAGATTACAAAAAACGAATTGAAACACCCCTTTCGTTTTATTGGGATTTTTATTGCTTGCTATCCGTCACTGCGGTAATTAGCTATTTGTGGAAACTTGATTTAGCGTGGAATTTAATAACCCCGATAATTCCATTGACATTAGGAGCTGTTACCGGTACGCTGATGGTATTTCGCTTGTCGGTTTGGATAAGAAATGCGTCAACTATGTTTTCTAATATATTTACCAAAGTGGGGAGGGAAACATACGTGGTGGTCGCATTCTCCCAAGTCACGGTTATGTGTATCAATTATTTATTTACATTAAATCCATTGTTGAAATATGCCATTCTTGTCATTGTACTTATTTTACTGAAATATCTTAAAGATGGCATTAACCGACTGGTAAGGATTAAGATTTTATGAAGAAATATCGGATATTTTGGACTTGCATACTGCCTGAACACTTAATTGCTCAATACAGATTGTCATTTGCTGCCTGTAACTTCTCCTATAACTTGATGAGTGGTTGTGCTTTTGACAAAGTTTATAGCAGTATGCCACTTTATGTAGGCGGTGAGATGTCAAAAGAAGCGTTTAGCGATAAACGCTTTGAATTGATTTATGATAGGTGGCGCAAGGCGGGAAAATTCAAGCAAAAACTGGCAACATTCAAAGAACAGTTCACTATGTTCCAGCAAATACCCAAGGATGCATCAGTATGGTTCTACAACCTAAATACACTTAATGCCTTATTGTTTGTGATGTTGAAGCTATTGAAACCATCCGTACAATTAAATGTGATAGTATTAGACTTTACACCCGTAAATCGAGGTTTCGGATTGAATCAGATTTACTTGAAACTTATAAATTGGGCACATGGCCGTATTTGTTTAGCCAATTCTGAATTATTCAAAAAGGAAAATTCGTTAGTTCTCCCAGGTGTTGTTCCATATAGCAGCAAGACGAGACCGGAAATTAAATCTATAAAGAAAACCTTTTTACTCTCCGGTGTCCTTTCTGAGGAAATATCAATGCTTTCTATGGTGCTTGATGTTTTTTCCAAACTATCTGAATACGAATTACATATCACCGGTATCAAAGGAAATGAGTTAATGTTGCAGCAATACGCTAACAATCATAGCAATATCCATTGGCACGGTCAATTGCCTTTCAACGTTTACATGGAACTTTTACACCATATCACCTTTCAATTAAGTACACGAGATATTAATTTTCCGGAAAATCAATGTAACTTTCCTTCTAAGATAATAGAAGCCTTGTTTCACAATCGTATAATCATATCTACCATTCATTATCCACAAATTGAAGGAATGAAATATTTTACGGTTAAACCTACCAAAGAGGAGTTCCATAACGGAATAAGAGCTATAGCAGACTTATCTGATGAAGAATTGTTACGTTATGCTAATCAAGGGAATGTTGTGGAACGATTGTTTGGTGTCGAAGTATGGAATCAAGCAATGGCAAAAATAGAGGAATAAAGCATTTACGAATCAAATGAAACTTGTTTTTTACTCGCTTATACTAAACAACCATCAGGCAAATGTGGCTGATGAATTGTGGAATTTGACTGGACATAACTATTACTTTGTGGAACTTGCCAATCTGCAAGCCGAGCATCGGAAAGGAGACTCGTATGATTATAGCGATCGGCCTTATTTGTTGCGGGCTTGGCAATCGAAAAAGAATTACAGTAAAGCAATGGAGTTGGCACAGACGGCAGAATGTTGTGTGTTCTCAGGAGTACAGGCTTTGCCTTTCCAAAAGATACGAATGAAGCGAGGGCTGCTGTCATTCGATATGAGCGAGCGATGGCTGAAACGGGGAGTTTTGAACTTATTTTCACCTGCTATCTTGAAAATGTTCCTCGCCTATCATTTCGGAGGTTGGAGTAGAAAGCCGTTGTATAAACTTTGTTGTAGTGCATTTGCGGCGGCAGACCAGTACAAAGTGGGTACTTATCAGGGACGTTGCTACAAATGGGGCTATTTCACCCGGGTGGAAAAAGTTGATGTTGAAGCATTCTCGGATGTTTCCACATTAAATATCACACCACTTATGTGGTGTTCAAGATATTTAATGTGGAAACATCCGGAACTACCCATCCTTATGGCTGAACGGTTGAAACGGAAAGGGTATCGATTCCGGCTCGATATGTACGGCAGCGGGGAGTATGAAAGTCGTACGAAACAGCTAGCGAAGAATCTAGGTGTGACTGATGTAGTTCGTTTTTACGGTAACATGCCCAACAACGAACTGATGGTCAAGATGCGCTGCCACAGCATATTCCTCTTCACCAGCGACCGCAACGAGGGTTGGGGTGCTGTGGCCAATGAAAGCATGTCCAATGGTTGTGTGTTGGTGGCAAGCGATGGAATAGGAAGTTCTCCATATTTGATCAATGATGGGCAGACGGGATTGTTATTTACCAGTCCCAAGCAATCAAGTAGTTTCAACCGCCCCGATATTGCAGCGTTGGATTCCTTATGCGACAAAGTGGAGTACCTGCTTGCCAATCCACGTAAATGGCAAGATATCCAAAGCCGTTCTACCGCCTTGATGCAGGAACTATGGAATCCCCATATCGCAGCCGAAAGGCTGCTGATCCTAATAAACTGTCTGGAAAAAGGGAAAGATACTCCTTTTGTAGAAGGGCCTTGTTCAAAAACTTAAAGCATACAATTTATATGAAAGTATTACAAACCATCGCTGGGTTTGGTGCATTGTATGGCGGAATAGCCACTTGCACGTATGACTTAATTTTGGCGATGTATAATATCGGTTTTCCTATTGATTTGTTGACTTTGGAAGTGAAAAACAAATCGGATGTATTGATGGGTAAGGGTGAAAATTGGATTAAAGCATTACCAAATGATGCTATAACTCCGTACGAGTATTCAAAGAACATCTCTTCCTATCTACAAAACAATGAGTATGACCTTTATCACACCAATGGGTTATGGATGTATTGCAACCACATCACTTGTTCCGTTGCAAGGCATAAACGTAAACCTTATATTATCACGCCGCATGGAATGCTTTATCCGGAAGCGTTAAAACGCTCTTACTGGAAGAAATGGCCGTTGATACAGTTTTGTTTTCGTAAGGACATCAATCATGCTGATTGTTTGCATGTTACTTGCAAGCCTGAAATGGAGTATGTACGCCAATTTGGATACCGTGGTGCCATAGCTGTTATCCCTAACCCGGCCAATTTGCCTGGTTATCTAAACGAGATTGCGACTAAAAAGCCGTCCTTTCTGGGGTGTAGTCGATTGAGGAAGTTTGGCTTCCTCGGACGACTACACCCCAGAAAGAAAGTTGAAAACCTTCTTTATGGGGTAGCCTTGCTACCTCGTTTACAAGATTATGAATTAGTGATTATGGGCAAAGGAGATGAAATTTACGAACAATTTCTGCGTAGCGAAACGAAACGGCTTGGATTAGAAGATTGTGTTAAATTCTGCGGCTTTATTAACGGTAGGGATAAGTATGAACAATTGGCACAATTATCATGTCTTTTCGTGCCGAGCGACTTCGAGAATTTCGGTATGATTGTAACCGAGGCCTTGTCGGTAGGTACTCCTGTGATGGCTAGTCTTGGTACTCCGTGGGAAGAATTGAACACCATCGGCTGTGGATGGTGGATTGACCGTACTCCCGAAAACATTGCCCAAGTAATGCGACAAGTGATGGAGATGTCTATCCCGGAACTACTCGCCATGGGGGAAAGGGGGCAACAGCTTGTGCAGAAGAAATATACTGCGCCTATGATAGCAATGCAAATGCAACAACTGTATGAATGGCTATTAGGTGAACGTTCTAAACCCGATTTTGTTTATGACTAGCGTAAATCTGTCGAAATATGATAATTCATGGTTCTACATAGGTGCTGGAAAGATGAAAGCGATTATCTGGTATTTCGTAAATGTTTTTTTTATAAATTGCAGTTGGAATCCTTCTTCAAGCCTTAGGATACGGCTGCTTCGTCTTTTTGGAGCCCGAATGGGAAAGGGAGTTGTAATAAAACCTTCAGTCAATATTAAATATCCGTGGAATCTGTCAATAGGAGACTATTCTTGGATTGGTGAAAATGTATGGATAGACAATCTTACCCATGTTGCGATTGGTTCGAATGTCTGTATCAGCCAGGGAGCTATGTTATTATGTGGTAACCATGATTATAA
>UMEK01049834.1_pt1 | contig 11132 bp, 8 predicted proteins | sample 1964721 | NCBI WGS metagenome assembly UMEK01 (sample SAMEA4836017, study PRJEB28245) | human gut metagenome | biome: gut microbiome; material: fecal sample | place: Denmark | collected 2008 | reverse complement strand
ACGGTATAAAATTTTATTTTTACAGATTTGCAACAGCCCCCTTAAAAAATATTAAAAAAGGGAAAAGGAGAGAGAAATGGAATTTTTACTTCAGATTATCAACGGTTTACAAATAGGAAGTATTTATGCTCTTATATCGTTGGGTTACACAATGGTTTATGGTATTGCACAGTTAATTAACTTTGCTCATGGAGATATTATTATGGTTGGAGCATATATTTCACTTTTTAGTATACCTGCTTTCACAAGAATGGGATTACCCGTGTGGCTAACTATGATACCAGCTGTTATTGTTTGTGTACTTTTGGGAATGTTTACAGAAAGAGTAGCTTACAGACCTCTTAGAAATTCTCCAAGAATATCAAATCTTATTACAGCCATAGGAGTAAGCCTATTCCTTGAAAATCTTTTTATGAAACTTTTTACTCCAAACACAAGACCGTTTCCAAAGGTATTTACACAGCCGCCTATAACTTTTGCAGGGCTTCATCTTAACTTTGGAACAGTGGTAACAATCATTGTAACAATTATTCTTTCTGTAGGACTTCAATATTTTATGAAGAAAACAAAATATGGAAAAGCAATGCTTGCAACAAGTGAAGACTATGGTGCAGCAAGACTTGTAGGAATAAACGTTGACCACACAATTCAATTAACATTTGCAATAGGAAGCGGACTTGCAGCAGTTGCAGCAGTTCTTTATGTTGCATCTTATCCACAAGTGCAGCCTCTTATGGGGTCTATGCCGGGGATAAAAGCATTTATTGCAGCAGTTCTTGGAGGAATTGGAATTCTTCCCGGAGCAGTTCTTGGAGGATTTATTTTAGGAATAGTTGAAAGTCTTACAAGAGCATATCTTTCATCACAGCTTGCAGATGCTTTTGTTTTTGCAATTCTTATTGTTGTTCTTTTAGTAAAACCTACAGGAATTTTGGGTAAAAATGTAAGGGAAAAAGTATAGGGGGAGTAAAAAATGGATAGATACAAAAAATTAAGTTACACATTCACTCTTATATTAGTTTTGGTTCTTTATGGAGTTATTGGAGGGCTTATCGGTTCTGGAGTGATTTCAAGATATCAGACTGGTATACTTATCATCATCTGTATTAATATTATTTTGGCAGTAAGTTTAAATATAACTGTTGGCTGTCTTGGGCAGATTACAATAGGTCATGCAGGATTTATGTCAGTGGGAGCTTATGCAGCTGCACTTTTTTCAAAAGCTGGAATTATTGACGGGCTTCCTGGATATGTAGTTGCTCTTATAATCGGTGGAATTGTTGCAGGAATTGTTGGAATTATAATTGGTATTCCGGCTCTTAGACTTAATGGTGACTATCTTGCAATCATAACTCTTGCTTTTGGAGAAATCATAAGAGTTTTAATAGAATATTTTAAATTTACAGGGGGAGCACAAGGGCTTCGTGGAATTCCCCGTACAAACAGCAACTTTACAGTAATTTATTTTGTAATGGTAATTTCTGTTATGATGATGTTCTCACTTATGACAAGCCGTCACGGTCGTGCAGTTCTTTCAATCCGTGATGACGAGATAGCAAGCGGTGCATCAGGAGTAAATACAACTTATTACAAAACATTTGCATTTACTGTATCAGCAATCTTTGCAGGAGTTGCAGGAGCTGTGTATGCACATCATCTTGGAATTTTAGGGGCAAAACAATTTGACTTCAACTATTCAATCAATATTTTAACAATGGTTGTACTTGGAGGAATGGGAAGCTTTACAGGATCTATTCTTTCTGCAATAGCTCTTACAATTCTCCCTGAAGTTCTTCGTGGATTCTCAGATTATCGTATGATTGTTTATTCATTGCTTTTAATATTTACTATGATATTCCGTCCAACAGGACTTTTTGGACGTAAAGAATTCCAAATCACACCTATCATCAAAAAATTTGTAAACAAAAGGGAGGGTAAAGATGAAAAGTAACAATGTGGTTTTAAGTGCAAAAAACATCTCTATCACCTTTGGAGCATTAAAGGCCGTAACAGATTTTAATCTTGAGATAAAAGAAAATGAACTTGTTGGTCTTATCGGGCCAAACGGTGCAGGAAAGACAACAGTTTTTAATATTATAACAGGAGTTTATTCTCCTACAAGCGGAGAATATTATTTTAACGGAGAGCCTGTTACAAAAACTCCAACATACAAACTTGTAAAAAAAGGTCTTGCAAGAACATTCCAAAATATAAGACTTTTTAAATATATGTCAGTTCTTGATAACGTTCTTGTAGCAAATAACTTTAATATGAAATATGGAATTTTAAGCGGTATCTTTCGTTTCCCAAATTACTGGAGAGAAGAAAAAGAAGCAAAAGAAAAAGCTATGGAGCTTTTAAAAATCTTTGACCTTGACCAGTATGCTGATACTGCTGCAGGAAATCTTCCTTATGGAAAACAGAGAAAACTTGAAATTGCAAGGGCAATGGCAACAAACCCTAAGCTTCTTCTTCTTGATGAGCCTGCTGCAGGAATGAACCCTACAGAAACAGAAGAACTTATGAATACAATTCGTTTAATAAGAGATAAATTTAACATTGCAATTCTTCTTATAGAACATGATATGAAACTTGTTCTTGGAATATGTGAAAGACTTGTGGTGCTTGACCACGGAACAACAATAGCTGCAGGAGACCCTATTGAAGTAATAAATACACCTGCAGTTGTTACAGCATATCTTGGACAAGAGGAGGAATAAAAATATGAATACAGATGCAAAAACTATGCTTGAAATAAAAGATTTACACGTTTATTACGATAATATCCATGCTCTTAAAGGAGTTTCTTTAAAAGTAAAAGAGGGGGAAATCGTTTCTCTTATCGGAGCAAACGGAGCAGGAAAAACAACAACACTGCAGACAATTTCCGGGCTTATCCAGTCAAGACAGGGAAAAATTGTTTTTCAGGGAAAAGATATTACAAAAGAAAAACCTCATTTAATCTGTCAGGCTGGAATTGCTCAAGTTCCAGAAGGAAGAAGAATTTTTGCAAGGCTTGCAGTTAAGGATAATTTAAAACTTGGAGCATTTACAGTTAAAGATACACCAGAAAATCTTGAGAAGGACAGAGCAAAATTCTATAAGGATTTTCCAAGAATGTCTGAAAGAAAAAATCAGATGGCGGGAACTCTTTCTGGAGGGGAACAGCAGATGCTTGCAATGGGAAGAGCTATTATGAGCAGACCAAAACTTCTTATCCTTGACGAACCGTCAATGGGGCTTTCACCTCTTTTTGTAAAAGAGATTTTCTCTGTGATAAAAAAACTTAAAGAAGATGGAGTTACAATTCTTCTTGTTGAACAGAATGCAAAAATGGCTCTTTCAATAGCTGATTATGCCTATGTAATTGAAACAGGAAAGATTACTCTTGAAGGGCCTGCACAGGAACTTTTAAACAATCCTGACATTAAAAAAGCATATCTTGGAGCATAAAATTTTAAATTTGTATTAAAAGTTTTATACTTTTGTCATAAAATTTGAGTGTTTTTTTAAAAAATTTGATTTTCTTTATCTCCAAATAAAAATGATTATTACAACTGTATATTTTTTTATTTTCAAGAATTGAAAAAAATAATTATTGACACAGTTATATTTCTCTGATAAAATTTTTATGTAATAAACAAATATTTTAAAAGAGGAGTTTTATAATGATACATATAGCAGTCATATTCATAATAAGCATAATAGTCATACAAAGCATGAAATTGAATATGAATGTTAGAGTATATTAGGAATTCCTTAAAGTATATATTATTATTTTATAAATTTATAGTTTAAAGTACGAACAGCCTAATTACTTACGGCTGTTTTTTTTATTAATATATACAATTTTAATTTTAAATATTAAATATTTTTTCAGGAGGATTTTTTAATGAATAGGAAGAAAGAAGTTTTAATTTTGGGCTTTGCTCTGTTTGCTATGTTTTTCGGAGCAGGAAATCTGATTTTTCCGCCATCTTTAGGGATTGATATGGGAAAAGACTGGCTTGTGGCAGGAATAGGATTTTTATTAACAGGAGTGGGGCTTCCGCTTTTAGGAGTTTTAGCTTTTACAAAAGTAGGAAGACTTGAAGACTTTTCTGTAAAAATTTCATCAAGATTTAATACACTTTATTGTACAGCACTTGTATTTGTAATCGGACCTTTATTTGCAATTCCAAGAACAGGTTCAACTACATTTGAAATGGGAGTGCTTCCATCTTTTCCAAATGTAAATCCATTAGTGTTATCAATTATTACGTCAATAGCTTTCTTTGGTATAACTCTTATTCTTGTAATAAAAGAATCTAAAATTACAGATATAATCGGGAAATTTCTTACACCAATAATTCTTATTATTCTGGCTGCAATAGCTTTTCTTGGAATTACAGGAAATATTGGAACACCTGTAGATAAAAATATCACAGGAGTATTTGCAAAAGGTTTTGTAAGCGGATATCAGACAATGGACGCTTTAGCTTCTGTTATTTTCGGTGTTGTTATTGTAAAAGGTCTTGAGGGAAAAGGGATTGTTGAAGAAAAAGAACAGAGATATTTCTTATCAGGGTCAGCTCTTATAGCTGCAATCGGTCTTGGGCTTATCTATTTCAGCCTTATGTATCTTGGAGCAAGAGTAAGCGGAGTTGGAACATTTTCAACTACAAGTGCTGCACTTTATCTTGCTGAAATAACTCTTGGTTCTGCAGGAAAAATAGCTTTTGGAATTTGTGTTGCAACAGCCTGTCTTACAACTTCAGTTGGTTTAGTTGCTATAGCAAGTGACTGGTTTGCAAGATTTACACCAATTTCATATAAAATGTGGTCTGTAATTATTTGTGTGTTCTCAGGTGTAATGGCAATAGGAGGAGTTGACTTTATAATAAAACTTTCAATTCCAGTTCTTTGTATTTTATACCCTGTAACAATTATCCTTATTCTGCTTAATGTATTTGGTGTAAAACACGTTCTTGTTTACAGAACAGCAACTTATACAACTCTTGTTGTGATTATATTAGAAGAAGTATTTTCAAAAATTCTTCATGTAACTCCTGTAACAAATTTTCTTGCTAAAATTCCTATGGCTGAAAGCGGATTTGTGTGGGTAGTTCCATGTCTGGCTGGAATGGCTGTGGCATTTGTTGCTGCTCCTATAAGAAAAGCTGCAAAATTAAAAGCAAAACAAGCTGAAAAATAAAAAACTTTCCACTGAGTATCAGCCAGTTTTTGCAGAAAGTACGGATTTTCTGCAGCTCCTGTATAATTTAAGTATCCCGAGGGAAAAAATTAAATTTTAAAGGAGGAAACAAAATGGCAAAAACAGTACAAGAAACAAAGGCAGTAATTACGGAGGTAGTAGAAAAATTAAAAAAATCTATCGAGAGAGAAAAATCTTATTTGAAAGAACTTGATGATGACAAGGCAGCACTTACTCATGTGGAAGAACTTCAAGAAAAAGGAGAAAGCCTTCCGCCAGATTGTGCTTATGAATCTTTCACAGAATGGATAGATACAATTAAGAAAGAGATTAAAAACGGCGAGGCTTCAATAAAAAGAATTGATACTGAGAAATCAGAAATCACAGCATTTGAATACTATCTTGCCAATGCCCCTGAAAGTGATGCTTAAAAAAATCTGAGGGGAGGTATTCAATGAAAAAAGATAAAAAAATTTTTATTGTACGCCTTGTAATATTTATCCTGAAAAAACTAGAATGGTTTTATAAGGTGAAATAAAAAAACGGCTGGTAATTAATTTTACCAGCTGTTTTTGTATATAAATTTATTCTTCAAGCAGGAAATCTATTATATTTAAATGTTTAATTCCGTTTCTTGACATATTAAATAAATCCATAGAAATTACATATTTTGGGTAGTTATCTTGTATTTTTTCAAGAACAGAAAATTCTCTTTCGATAGTTTCATCTGAAGCAAGAAGATAAGCAACTTGAATATATAATTTTTCATCTCCGTTTTTAGTGCAGACAAAGTCAACTTCTAAATTTTCTATTTTTCCAACTCTTACAGTATATCCACGTCTTAAAAGCTCTAAGAAAACAATATTTTCAAAAATTTGATTTATATCTCTTTCGTTATTTTCAAAAACAGCCTGACGTATTCCGTGGTCTGCAAGATAATATTTTTCATTTATATTTAAAATTTTCTTTCCGATTAAATCGTCTCTTTGAACTCTGTAAATAAGCATAGCTTCTTCACAGGCTTTTATATAATTAAGTATTGTTTCCGGTGAGGCTTTTCTGTTTTCGCTTTTAAAAAATTTTGAAATTGAGGTTGCTGAAAAAGTATTTCCCACATTCATTATAATATAAGCTATAATTCTTTGGAGTAAGTCAATATCTCTTATATTATTTCTTTGAGTAATATCTTTTAATATGATAGAAGAATATATATCTTTTAAATACTGCATACTTGCTTCTTCATTAAAATTTAAATTGCAAAGAAAAGGCATTCCCCCAAACAGAATATACTTTCTGAATATTTCTTGTGTGTTTATATTTTTATAAAGATGTTTTACAGAGTCTAAAAATTCTTTAAAAGAAAAAGGGTATATTATAAATTCAACATATCTTCCGGCAAGATAGGTTGCTAATTCTCCAGATAAGAGTTTGGCATTTGAGCCTGTAATATATATATCAAAGCTGTATTCTTCTTCCGCTCTTAATGAATTGATACATTTTTCCCACTCTGAAACTTCTTGTATTTCATCAAGAAAAATATAGTATTTTTTATTTTTTTCTGCTTTACTTAGAATAAAGTCATTGAGAGCTTCTGCTGTACATAATTTTTTGTTATTTAAATTTTCAAAATTTATACTTATAAAATTTTCTCTGCTTACTCCGTTATTTTCAAGTTCCTCCATGATGAGTTTTAACATAATTGACTTTCCGCTTCTTCTTATTCCCGTTAAAACTTTAACGATGTCTTTGTCTATAAAGGGTTTAATTTTTTTTATATAAATCTCTCTCTTTATCATAATTATCACCTCATATCAATTATAACTTATAAATTTTATTTTTTCAATTTTTTATCAGTTATATCTGATAAAAATATGTAATTTATAAAATTTATCAGTTATATCTGATAAAAATATATATTTTTGTAATTTTATCAGTTATACTTGATAAAAAAAGAGAACAGTTTTCACTGTTCCCTTTAGTTTTATGTTATTTAATTTTTCAGTAAAATTTTTTTAATTAAAATCTGTAAGAAATTCCTGCTGTAACTCTTGAGTTATCTCCTTTATCTGTCCAAATCATTTCATATTTTGCATCAACACCGACACCGCTTTCATGTTCGTAGTCAATTCCAATATGTCCTTCAATTCTGTTGTCTGCAATATCCTCTTCACCTGTAAAATGTAAATCTTCATTATAAAGGTGATATCTTGCATTGTCGTCTTTGTTTACATCTGTAAGAACATATTCAGCACCGGCAGAAAGAGATAATCTTCCGTTATAAATATCGAAATCTTTTATAATATTTCCTCCAAATGCTCCCTCAAAAATAGTTATATCCTGTTCGTCCATTTTAAAGTTTGCATCAGAACTTGTTACTTCATCTTGGCTGATAAAACTGTATCTGCCGCTTACAACAGGCTGTAATCTTATTGTGTCAGTAACTTTATAATCTTTTGTTCCTTTAATTGAGAATGTAAGAGCATCTGCATCAGAATTTCCATCTGTTATAATGTGATGATTTACTCCTCCCTGAGTTTTTGTATTTGTAGCAAGGCTTAAATCAAGTTCACTCTTAGTAATTCCAATATTTCCTGTTAAGTCAATTCCGTTTTGTGTTCTGTGTTTTACATAACCGCCGAAGTAAGTGTTGTCTCCGTCAAGTTTTCCTCCGCCTTGAATATCAACTTCAGTATCACCTTGTCCGTAAACAACTCCGTATGATGTTGTTTCGTTTACACCATATTCAATCATACCAACAGTTCCTGTAATATCTCCGTCATATCCTTTAGAAGATTTTCCTCCGTCAAATTCAGTGTCAGAATTTACATATTTTCCATATGCAATCCATTCTCCTTTTCCTGCTTTTCTTCCAAAATCTTCAACAACAGACATATATGTATCAGTTACATCTTTTGTTACAGCATAACCTGTCGTATAGAATGCAGAAGCAGTTTCTCCTGCAGTTTTTATCATTTTTTGAAGACGTTCTGCATCTTGATCGTTTACAGCATTTCTTAATTTGTCATCTTTAGAAAGTCCTTTAAGAACAGCATTATAAATTCCTTCATATCCAGAAAGCCCCACTTCAGAAGCCTCTTTTACAGTAAGAGAAATTTTTCCGTCTTTTTCTTCAACTGCTCCGTTTTCTCCTGTTCCTTTAAATATTACAGCAGTTCCAAGATTTGCACCTGCTACACTATAACTGTGAGCTACATCAAATTGTTTTTGAGAAACATCAAATTTATCTCCTACAACAAATTTAACTTCAGCATCAGTTCCAGTTGATAAAGATAAATCAGCTCCGTCTGCCATTTTATCAAGAGAAGTAGTAACATTTCCTGCACCGTAATTATTATTCATATCTACATGAAGAGAGCTATTATCTGCAATATGAAGTTCTGTTTTTTCTTTTGCTTTTGTTGTAGTTCCTGCATTAAGTTCTGCATTTTCTCCTATATGCCAGCCATCTCCGTTAAGAACTATTTTTTCAGCTCCGTTTACTTTATAGTCAAAAGTATTTCCTGCTTCTTTTTTATGTTCACTTTCCACTGTTCCAAAAGAAACATTAAATTCGTCATTATCTCCTGCTCCCATATCAATTATTCCATTATGAGAAGAATTTGTTACAGTAAATTTATCATCATTTTGTCCTAAAGTAATATTTCCAACTTTTTCTGTACTGTCAAGAGTAAGCTCTATTTTTTCAGTTGAAGAACTTCCGTCAATAGTTTTAAGTTCAGCATTATTTAAAGTAACTTTATTTGTATTTATGTTGTCCTTAACTGTAAAATCTAAAATAAGATTATCTGCTTTAGCTGTTGTGAAAGTTACATCTGTAAATTTGTCATCCATTCCATATTTACTTTCATTATCATTTTTTAAAGTTACATTTCCTATTACATTAAAACTTTGATTGTCTCCTGTTGAAGCAATGTATCCAACTCCGCCTTTTCCTGTAATTTTTCCTGCAACTTCACTCTCTCCTACAAGAGTAAGGTCTCCGCCGTCTAATTTAACAGCTGTCACATCTAAAACTTCACTTCCGACACCTGAAACAGTATTTACTTTAGAATTTATAAGAGTTAAATCTATCTCTTTTCCAAGTTCTAAAAGAGTTCCTGTTCCTTTTCCTTCAAAATATCCCATTACAGTTGTATCTTTTAAAACTAATTCATCAGTTCCTGTATATTTAAAAGCAGTTTCATCATTTTGAGTTATAACAGAAGTAAGAACATTTCTCTCTAATTTATTTGCTGAAAATTCTACTGCTTTATCTTTAGCATAATATGTTTTATCATTTGTTCCATCAACAGTTCCTGAAGATGTTAAATCTATAACATGATTATTTACTTCTCCAGCTCCTGTCTTTTTAAGTTCAAAAGAATTATCTAAAACTACACCTTTATTATTTCCTGCTGTTCCCAAAGCTAAAGTTTTATTATTTAAGTTATCTTCTGTTGTAATTACTATACCTTTATTTTCTACATTTCCATTGAAAATATCTTTTGTATTATTATTTCTAAAATCTATAACTCCGTAGTTATAAGCATTTCCTGCATTTCCTGCATTAATTGCATACCGATCACTATTTTTTATAATTCCGTAGTTATAAGCTGTTCCACCATCTGTATTATGAATGAATTGTCCTGAACCTCCATTATTTTCTATAACTCCGTAATTGTATACAGTACCTTTTCCTGTTCTTTGTCCATAGTCTGAATCATTTTTTATAATTCCATAATTATAACCTTTACCATTATTGATAGATTGCCCATATCCGTTTCCATTTTCTATAATTCCATAGTTATAAGCAACAGCTTTTACATTTGTTAAAGATTGTGCTGTATTTTTTGATTTTATAATTCCATAATTATATATTTCTGATTCAGCATTTGCTGATTGTCCAACATCGCCTGAAATTATTAACCCATAGTTATATGCTTTTGAATATTCTGCTTCTGCTTGTATTTTTTGACCTGAATCTTTATTGTTAGCTATAATTCCATAATTATACAATTCTGCATATTTATTATAAGTTTCTTGTCCTTGAGTTCCATCAACTGCGATTAATCCATAGTTATATGCTTTACCATTTTCTGATACCCTTTGTCCTGCATAGACATTTTCTCCATAATTCATAATAACACCATAGTTATAGACTTCTCCACCCTTACCAGCAGCATATTGTCCTTGATTTCCCTTATTTTTTATAATTCCATAGTTATATATTTTACCGTTTACAGCATTATTTCTTTGTCCAGCACTTCCAATAAACGAAATTGTTCCATGATTTACAAGAGTTATTACTTCACCTGTTGCAAGTTGTTGTTCATTTATTTCTCCCGTTACTATATTTACAGTATTACTATTTTTTAAATCCATTCCATATTGATAATTTGATTTTCCATCTATTTGTAAATCATTTTCGATATTTTCTATTTTTACAGCTCCGTTTTCATTATAAACTTTATCTATAAGTTTTGAAGCTGAAGCTGTAGTTTTTAAGAATAAATCAGGAATACTGCTTATTTCACTGCTTGTTATATTTCCATTTTCTACTTTGCTAATGGTTATATTACCCTTTTCTCCTATAGAAAAATTTTCTCCTGAAATAATTTCAAATTTATTTGCATTGTCTGTTTTTCCGTATCCTGTAAGATATTTTTCAGCCTGTTCTTTATGCCATTGTGTGCTTCCCTCTTCTGCTATACTTTCAGCAAAAGCCACAGCCCCTGTAATCATAAAAGCCACAACAAGTCCTAAAGTAATTTTTACTTTTCTTTTTAAAAATCTTTTAAGTGAGTTTTCTACATAAATTTTTCCCATATTAAAAATACCTCCCGTTTAAACTTATAAAATTTTTTAATAAAAGTTGTAAAAATTTTTAAGAAAAAGTCTATCTGTAAAAGACTATAATTTTAATTTTTCCCCAAAAATT
>UMEK01014127.1_pt1 | contig 11417 bp, 10 predicted proteins | sample 1964721 | NCBI WGS metagenome assembly UMEK01 (sample SAMEA4836017, study PRJEB28245) | human gut metagenome | biome: gut microbiome; material: fecal sample | place: Denmark | collected 2008 | reverse complement strand
GAAAGAGTTACGTTATTCTGCTTGATATAACGTATGTCCTCATTCAAAACTTTCAAATCTTCTTTATTAGTAAAATTGGCAATAGTCTGAGCTGCATTACCACTTCCCTTTTCTACATGGAGTTCGTATTCCTCGGTCGTTAAAGTCTTGTATGTACGAGATTTAATATCGAAATAGCTGAACTTTACAGCAGGAATCTTATATGTTCCCGCATTACGGGGAATGGCAAGATACTCAATCACCTGACTGCCGGAGAGTCCGGCATTTGTTAAACGGAACTTATTATCAACCTTCGGGTCATAGACTTCAAAGTCTTCTGGGAATTTAACTTCCGGAGTAGAGATTAATTTCAGATTACCCGTACCCGAAATAACAAGCCTCACAGTAACAGCATCGTTTGTCTTAACATTCGTACTATTTATAGAAGAAGAAATACTGAATTCTCCCACTCCTCCGGAAAATCCCGAAGGCTTACCATCCGGTAAAGCTTTTACATCAACAACCAATTTAGGGGTCATTAATGTCTTCTTCACTTCTACGTAATTAGAACCACCATTGAAGAAAGCTTCGAAAGGATCGTCCACATGAGTAACCTTGGCTATAGATGCATCAAAACGTGCCGCATCAATCGTTATTTTTCCCGGTTGTTGCGGAAATAATACAAATTGACGGTATACGGTCGTCTGATAGTTTCTTCCTTTATAGTGTTCAAGACTCCATTTACGGTCATTAGGCAATTCGACTTCCTGAGAATGAAACCCTTTAAAATCGGGAAGTTTCACGTTGTCAAAACCTCTCAAGTCTACTAAAGTATATATCTTATATGTTAACAAGAGAGCCTCTTGCTCATACAGGTTCGTCTTATTGGCAGTAGCTGTAATAAACAAATCGTTATTCGATACTGATGTTCCTGATGAAGCACGGCTTGCAGAGCCACTTTGTCTTCCACTATTTCCGGAAGCCCCTCCATTTGTTCTATCAGCAGGAAGTACTTTTACGTGCACAGAATTGGAAACCATCTGATTGCCCTCTGCCGTTATAGTAGCCCCGGGTATAGTAAAACTACCTTCAGCCGTAGCCATCAATATATAAGTAAATGTTATGCTACTTGTAGAGGTTGTCTGCCCATTGATAACTTGCACATTCTTTTGTTGTGAACGACTGGGACCCATCAGTACATCAAAACCTTTTATAGAAGGAGCCCGGAAATCTCTCACTTTCTGTGTGGTCACTGTATATGACAGCCTGAATTGATCACCTACTGCCACAACATCAGGTGCAGATGCAGTAAACGAAACCTTGCTATCTGCAAAAGCACGCAAACTGACTATCATCAGCACCATCCATAAGACAATTATTTTTCTCATATATTATTTCCTGTTATATTTATTACCAATCTTTTTCCAAACGACCACCTTGAATAACCTGCTGTTTCTTTACTTTATCCTGCACATCTTTTTCATCTTGCATCACAGAATTTAAAAGCTGCTCGGCATTCTCTTTAGACATCTCACTGTCCTTTTTCTGTGGTTGCGGCGGTTGTTGTTGGTCTTTATTCTGCTGTTGATCTTTATTTTGGTCCTTTTTATCCTCCTGCTGGTCCTGTTGCTGCTGTTTATTCTGGTCCTGGTTTTGCTGATTCTGCTGCTGGTCTTTCAGCATCTTTTGCGCCAAAGCCAAATTATAACGTGTTTCATCATCTTTCGGGTTATTACGTAATGACTGCTTATATGCTTCTACCGCTTTGCCATAATCTTTCTGTGATTGAAAAATCACCCCCATATTATGATAGATTTGCGCTAAATCATTCTTGTCCTTTTCTATTTTTGTAGCGGCAACATATTGTTCCATAGCCTCTTGCAGTTTATTCTGCTGAGCCAATGTATTCCCCAAATTAAACATTGAGACTGTAGACTGAGGATTCGTCTCCAAAGCTTTACGATAATTTACCTCCGCATCCACATACACGCTATCTTTAAAAAAACGGTTCCCTTTACGGATAAAATCACGTTCGGCTTTCTGAGCCGAAGCTGTAGCTGCCATTAGCAGCAATAAAAAAAAGCTTATATATTTTTTCTGTAACATACGCATCATTTCTTATTGGAAAACAAATGAATATTACGGAACAGAGGGTTCTTGCGCTCCAATACCAGCATTTCTGCCAACAAAAGCAACAGAATAATCCATGCCACAGCCTGGAACTGCTCATTAAACTCTGTGTATACCTGTGTTTCCACATCAGCTTTCGCCATTTTATTAATTTCCCGGCTAATCGCCTTTTGAGCACCATTTGTATTATCTACACGCACATAGATACCATTGCCCGCCTTAGCTATCTCCTGACACATCTGTTCGTTCAAACGGGTTACAATCACGTTCCCGTCACGGTCGCGACGATAATCATTTGTCCCTTCTGCCGGGATGGGAGCTCCCTCAGGCATACCTACGCCAAGAACATTCACCTGAATACCTTTTTCTGCGGCATCTTTAGCAGCTTCCACTGCACCACCTTCATGATTTTCACCATCAGTAATGACAATCACTGCACGCCCTACCCCCTCTTGCGGAGTAAAACTACGGGAGGCCAAATTAATGGCTGCCCCAATTGCTGTACCTTGTTTGGAAATCAATGAAGGATCTATAGACTCCAAAAACATCTTGGCTGATATATAATCGCTTGTAATAGGAAGCTGTGTAAATGCATCACCCGCAAAAACAATCATACCTACTTTATCATTCTCCATTTTATCCACCAACTGCGCAACAAGTCTCTTTGCCTTCTGCAAACGACTGGGCTGTACGTCTTGTGCCAGCATCGAATTGGAAATATCCAATGCAATCATCACTTCAACTCCCTGACGCTTCACTGTTTCCAGTTTAGAACCAAACTGCGGACGCGCCAACAATACAGAAAACAGACCGATAACAACAAATACCATCCAAAACTTCACATCCGGACGATACTTGGATACGTCCGGCATCAACTGTGCCATCAGTTCCGGATCACCGAATTTGCGGATATTCTTCCGTCGCCGATAATTGGAATACAAGTAGAAGGCTGCTAACAAGGGCAACAACAGCAACAAGTACAAATATGCAGGTTCTTCAAATCGAAACATTTCTTTATTTATTATTTTTACGATTTACTATTTACTAAACTTGTACAAAATACAATATCCTGAGAAAAAGGATGCGTATACTACGGTATCTTCTTCAATATTGAATTACGTAACAGAACTTCCAACAGCACACATAAGAAAGCTGCCAGTGCAAACCAGCGATACTCTTCCTGGCGCTTGCTGTATTCTTTTACGTTCAGTTTCGTTTTCTCCAGCTTATCTATTTCCTCGTATACCTCTTTCAACTTCGAATTGCTCGTAGCGCGAAAATAATTACCATCCGTTGTTCCGGCAATTTGTGTCAGGGTCTTTTCGTCAATCTCAACCGGCATATTGACATACTGCACAGTTCCACCTACCGGATAAGGATATGGAGCCATACCGTTAGTACCTACACCGATAGTATAAACACGGATACCGAAACTTTTAGCTATCTCGGCAGCCGTCAATGGAGAAATATCTCCTCTATTATTCGTGCCGTCTGTTAAAAGAATAATCACTTTCGATTTGGCTTTGCTGTCTTTCAGCCGGGTAACCGCATTGGCAATACCCATACCCACTGCAGTACCATCCTCAATAAGACCACATTTTACGTCCTTTATCAAATTTAAAAGCACGGCATGATCTACCGTCAACGGACATTGCGTAAAACTTTCTCCGGCGAATAGCGTAATGCCGACATTGTCATTCGGACGGCCATTGATAAACTCTGCCGCCACATCCTTGGCCGCTTCCAGGCGATTCGGCTTCAAATCTTCAGCCAACATACTGGTGGAAACGTCTATGGCAAGCATTATATCAATACCCTCTATTTCACTATTCTGCCAGCTATCAGTAGTTTGCGGCCTGGCTAAAACGATAATAATCAAAGCTAAAGCTATTATCCTCAATGCAAATGGTGCATGCAGCAAGTAATTCTTATAGCTCTTAGGAGCATGCGCATATACACGAGCGTCTGAAATTTGAAGCGTGGCTTCACTATTCTTCCGCCTCATGATATACCATACTATATAAGGTATAAGCAACAGCAGCAAAAATAAATATTCAATATTGGCAAAAACCATGATATTTACAATTTTACAAATTATGATTTATGATTGAAGCGTATCTCCCTGCTTTTACTTTCAGGCAAAATAGTTATACAGCTCCAAACCTATATATATCAGTGAACCGGCAAGTGCTGCCGTTAAAGCAACGATACCTGCACCAAGCAGTATCTTGGTACGCAAGGAACGTTTTTCAATGATAGTAATTTCAGTAGGCTGCGGCTTGGCATTTTCATCTTCTTTTTCCTTTGTTTCATTGATAAAGTCAATCGCATTAATCAAATTTGCATCATTCTCATTCATCAGTGGATTATGTTTGGCAAACTTCACTAAATCCGCGGTTTGGAACAGGATACGCAAATCTGATATTGCATTTTTATCATTCATTTCCAATAGTTTATCAATGATTTCAGAGGAAGTCATTTCCAATGCATTGAAACCGAAACGGTCTTTTATATAAGTACGAATAGCATCTGTTAATTCTGTATAATACTCCTTCGATTGTCCTTTCTGCCATACTTTCTCACCTTTGATGCGTTCTATTTCCTGCATAGCCAACTGATGCGGAGGCAGTTTCGGTTCTACCTTCACCTTGCGAATTATCGGTTTGTTATCGCGAATACGTTTCACAAGATAGATAAGCAGCAACAGGAACGGCACAAACAATACAGCACAAGCGATAGACATATACCAGTCTTCCCATGCAAAAGGTGCTTTCATTACGGGTTTAGGACCAAAAAACTGATCGGGATGCAACGTATCTACCGGCATGGAATACACTTTCAATGCCAAAGCTTTGGAGCGATATGCCTTATTATCAACAAGCACCTCCATTGGGGGCAAATAATATAATGCCGAGTCAAAGGAAGTTACGGTGTACTCCTGAGTTATCAACGAGCGCCTGCCGTCATTCAGCATCTGTGTATCGGGCTTGGCTATATCAACAATTTCCACTCCACGCACCAAAGTATCAGTATAGGCAGGAAGAATAGCGCGCTTATCAGTGTCCAATGAAACCTGAAGCTTAATCTTGGCCTGCTCCCCTATAAGGATTTGCAAGGAATCAATTGTAGCATCCACTGTCACCGACTGGGCTATTATCCTACCCGTCAATGCTGTCAACAGCGTTATCAGAAATAAATATCTTTTCATTCTCCGATTAGTTTCTTTTCGCAAATAAATTCATCAATGCTTTCACATAATCCTGGTCCGTACGTACTGACACATTATCTACATTGCTCTTAGTAAATGTATCATTCAGTTCCGTCTGCTTATTCACCCACCAATCACGATGAGCACGCCGTACGGCACGCGAAGAAGTATCAATCCATTGTTCGTGACCTGTTTCCGCATCTTTTATTTTCATCAGCCCCACAGCAGGCAACTCCTCTACACGGCGGTCGTATACCTGAATAGCCACAACATCATGCTTCCGATTGGCAATAGTCATGGCATTTTTAAAACTCTCCTGGTCGATGAAGTCCGATAAGACAAAAGCCGTACAACGACGCTTCATAACATTCGTAAGATACTCCAAGCCGAGACGGATATTGGTCCGGCGACTTTCCGGACGGAAATCAAGCAATTCGCGAATGATATATAGTATATGTTTACGTCCCTTCTTGGGTGGAATAAACTTTTCTATCCGGTCTGAAAAGAAGATGACACCGATTTTATCATTATTTTGAATGGCGGAAAAAGCCAATGTAGCAGCTATTTCCGTCACCATATCTTTCTTCATCTGCTTCACAGTACCGAACTCCAGACTACCGGAAACATCTACCAGCAACATTACAGTCAATTCACGTTCTTCTTCAAACACCTTCACAAAGGGTTTATGAAAACGAGCCGTTACATTCCAGTCTATGTCGCGTATATCGTCACCAAACTGATATTCACGCACTTCGGAAAAAGCCATACCTCTACCTTTGAAAGCCGAGTGATACTGGCCTGCAAAAATATTATTGGACAATCCGCGCGTCTTTATCTCAATCTGACGGACTTTTTTTAATAAATCAGTTGTTTCCATTCAGTAATACATAAATAGTAAACAAATTGTTTACATTAGGGCACTTCAACCTTATTCAATATTTTGCTGACGATTTCATCCGAAGTCATATTGCTTGCTTCAGCTTCATAAGTCAGACCGATGCGGTGGCGCAATACATCATGTGCCACTGCGCGCACATCTTCTGGGATAACATAGCCACGGCGTTTGATGAAGGCATAACTGCGTGCCGCCAATGCCAGATTGATAGATGCACGAGGGGAACCGCCGAATCCGATCATATCTTTCAGCTCCTTCAAATCATACTTCTCCGGATAACGGGTTGCAAATACAATATCGACAATATATTTTTCAATCTTTTCATCCAGATATACCTGACGTACGACCTTACGCGCTTCGATAATCTCGTCTGCTTTCAGAATAGGCTTTACATTCAGTCTTTCTCCGTTTATATTCTGGCGTATAATTAATTTTTCTTCTTCCAATTTAGGATAGTCGATAACTACCTTCAGCATGAAACGGTCTACCTGCGCTTCAGGTAACGGATACGTACCCTCTTGTTCGATAGGATTCTGAGTTGCAAGCACCAAAAAAGGTTCAGGCAGTCTGAATGTTTCCTTACCTATGGTAACCTGGCGTTCCTGCATAGCTTCCAATAAAGCACTTTGCACCTTGGCCGGAGCACGGTTAATTTCATCGGCCAATACAAAATTGGCAAATACAGGTCCTTTCTTTACCTGAAAAGTTTCATCTTTCTGGCTGTAAACCATCGTACCGATAACGTCCGCCGGCAACAAGTCAGGTGTAAACTGGATACGGCTATATTGTGCATCAATCAATGAAGCCAGTGTTTTGATAGCCAATGTTTTTGCCAAACCGGGCACACCTTCCAACAACACATGTCCGTCAGACAACAAACCGATTAACAACGACTCTACCAGGTGCTTTTGTCCTACAATAACCTGGTCCATGCCCGTAGTAAGATTGGTAACGAAAGCACTTTGTCTTTCAATCCGCTCGTTCAATTCGCGGATATCAATTGTTTCAGCCATAAATCAATGTATTTTAATGTTTAATTTTTCGTTTTCGTCCGGCCATACACCGGTAATTATAATTCGCTTCCAAAAGTACGGGAATAAATTAACCATAGCAACTAATTTTTATTAAAAAACAATGTGAAACCTTTAGATTAAACTACTTTCATAGAGTTTAGAGCCTGTTTAATTTTGTTCAGCATTCTTTTCAAGAGTTCTTCTTTGAAAATATTTTTCTGTTTTTACTAAGAGCATAGCAGGCTATGTAACGGATAAAAAGAGGAAAACAGACCGGGAAGAAACTCAAAAGGAACTGAAAAAATACTTCTTCAAGAATTTTTAAACAAGCTCTGAGTATTTAACAAAAAAGAAGCAGTATCTTTTTACTGCTTCTTCACTAATTTAGGTATCTTTATTGTTGTGCCCGCAGGTACATTATCCGGTTTTTTGATAACGTCCGGATTATGTTTTACTATATATGGATATAACGCTTTAGTTCCATAAAAACGAAGAGCCACTCTGGTCAATGTCTCACCCGGCTTTATCGTATATGTCGCCTGCGTTCCTGCAATGGTATAATTGGTAGAATCGGGTACATACTCAACTTTCTTCTGCTTTTTCGGCTGGGAGGCAGATGTAGCGGCTACTACAGTCTGTTTGACGGCAATCGGTGCTTCCTGCTGTTTTATTACAGGCTCAGCAATCAGCTTCTTCGACACAGTATCTTTTACGGCAATCGCCACACTATCCTTAACACCGACACTATCCATCAAGACCGTATTACCTGCCGCATTGCCAGCTTCATTGTCAGCGGTTTCCTCCACAGGTGATTCAGCCGATAATCCGTCAAACCAATCAGGATAATACAAATAAGCGACGGTTCCTGCACATAGCAATACCACAAGAGCCACGATGGCAATGAAGTATTTCATTGCGGAAGATTCAGCCGGGCCGGCAGTTTTGATAACCTCCACCCTCTCTTCATTAACTTCCTCCGAAGCCACAGTCTCCACAGGAACAACGGCTTCTTCTACAGGTTCCGGTTCGACAGGACTATCGATTTTCTCTGCAATCTCCGGTGTCTCAACCGCACTACCGGCAACCACTTCCGGCACAGCATCTTCCACTTTCTGCTCCGTATCTTCATCCTCCTCACTGTCACTATCTACAGGGGTATCTTCTAAAACAGTACCTTCATTGAGCACTACTGTTTCAAAATGCGCAAACGGCTTATTGATAATATCTTTCAAAGCAGGCTCCGGAGTAAATGAAACTTTGGTATGGCCTTGTATCTCAAAGCGTTCCCCAGTATTGACATTTACACTCTCCCGGCTTTCCACATCAATCAGTTTAAAAGCGCCCAGGCCTTTAATCTTCACATACTTGTCTTTTTCCAACGCTTCTTCAATCAGTTGGAAAAACTCTTTCACAAAACTATCGGCATTCTTCTTGCTCATGCCATGCTTCTCAGCCAGCAAATCAATCAGATCCTGTATGTTTAGTTTTTCATTCATAATATGGAAGATTTAAAAAGAAAGATTACTTAAACTTATCCTTTAGCAAGGTACTGGGTTTATATGTCAGCACCAGTTTAGGCGGAACCAGCATACGCTGTTTGGTTGTTGGATTTACGGATATACGTTCCGCTTTCTTTTTCACTTCGAATGTTCCAAAACCTTGTATGGAAATCATATTCCCTTCTTCCAGTTGCCGCGTCATATCCGACAGTAAAGAAGTAACCAACTCCGAAGTATCCTTCAAAGTATACCCTAACCTGCGTGACAATTCCGAAGTAAATTCTTTGTTATTCAAAATCCAAGCTTTAAAATTGTGAACTACTGTGCTATATTAGCAAATCTTCCCCACATACACAAGAAGTACGAAAGGAAATATTTAAATAATCCGTCCAAAAAGGTCGAAATCATCGGAATTTATTATCTCTACCTGATAAAAGCCGCCAATTTCCAACGATTCATCACCACATTCAATCAGCACTTCCGGGTCTACTTCAGGAGAATCGAACTCCGTACGTCCGATATAGTAATCACCTTCCAGACGGTCAATTATTACTTTCATCTGCCTGCCTACCTTTGCTGCGCTCAGTTCGGCGGAAATACCTTGCTGGATGGACATCAATTCATCTAATCGGGCTTGCTTTACTTCTTGAGGAATACTGTCTTCGTAATGGGCAGCGGCATACGTACCTTCCTCCTCGGAATACGCAAATGCCCCCATTCTGTCGAAGCGCACCTTACGGACAAACTCTTTCAGCTCTTCAAAGTCAGCTTCCGTTTCTCCAGGATGCCCCACCATAAGCGTAGTTCGCAAGTGAATTCCCGGAACTTCTTCCCGAAACTTTTCTATCAACCGATAAGTATCCTCTTTGGTAACATGACGGCGCATTTTCTCCAGCATATTATCACTGATATGCTGCAAGGCAATATCCATATATTTACATACATTGGGACGCTCGCGCATCACGCGGAATAAATCCATCGGGAAATGAGCCGGATAAGCATAATGCAAACGTATCCATTCCACACCTGGAATTTCTGAGATTTTTTCAATTAATTGGGGCAACATCTGCCTCTTATATAAATCTACACCATAATAGGTCAATTCCTGCGCAATAACCTGAAACTCTTTCACTCCGCGGGCCACAAGATACTTCACCTCGTCCAGAATTTCTTCCATAGGACGCGACACATGCCGACCCGTAATAATAGGGATGGCACAATAAGAACATTTGCGGTCGCATCCTTCCGATATTTTCAGATAGGCATAATGCTGGGGAGTGGTCAGTGTACGCTCTATGTGCAGTTCCTCATGGTATGCCTTACCCAAATCCTGCAGCAACTCTTTCCAATTGAACTTGCCGTAAAACTTATCCACCTGAGGAATCTCAATCGCCAGTTCCTTCAGGTAACGTTCCGAAAGGCAACCCATGACATAGAGTTTCTCCAGTTCGCCTTCTTCCTTAGCCTGCGCAAATTCAAGAATCATATTGATAGACTCCTCTTTTGCATCGCCGATGAAACCGCAGGTATTAATTACGGCAATCTCTCCTTTCGGACACTCGGCATCATGCGTTACATGAAAGCCCGCTTCCTCCAGCTGGCGCATCAAATGCTCCGAGTCCACTAAATTTTTAGAGCAGCCTAATGTTATGATATCAATAGTTTTCCGTTTCATGCATTCCCTCCGAACAACGAATCGACAAACTCTTTTTTACGGAACACCTGCAAGTCCTCTATACCTTCTCCCAGACCGATGTACTTTACCGGAATCTTAAACTGGTCAGAGATTCCGATTACAACACCGCCTTTAGCCGTTCCGTCCAGCTTGGTTACAGCCATTGCCGTAACCTCCGTTGCCAAAGTAAACTGCTTGGCCTGCTCAAATGCGTTCTGTCCGGTGGAACCGTCCAAAACAAGCAGTACCTCATTCGGGGCATCCGGCACAACCTTCTTCATTACATTCTTAATTTTGGTCAGCTCATTCATCAGACCCACTTTATTATGCAGACGTCCGGCGGTATCTATAATCACCACATCGGCATTATTGGCTACTGCTGAACTCAAAGTATCAAATGCCACAGAAGCAGGGTCAGCACCCATTTTCTGCTTGATAACGGGAACTCCCACACGTTCGCCCCAGATAACCAACTGCTCCACCGCCGCCGCACGGAAAGTATCGGCAGCACCCAGATAAACGGATTTGCCGGCTTTCTTAAACTGATAAGCCAGTTTGCCTATAGTCGTGGTTTTTCCTACACCATTCACTCCCACTACCATAATCACGTATGGCTTCTTCGTAACAGGAGTTTCAAAGTCGTCCACATCATCCGAGTTGTTCTCTGTGAGCAAAGCAGCGATTTCATCGCGCAGAATCACATTCAGCTCCTTCGCATTCATATATTTCTCGTCTGCAGCACGCTTCTCGATACGTTCTATAATCTTCAACGTAGTTTCTACGCCCACATCCGAAGTAATCAACACCTCTTCCAGATTATCCAGCACCTCATCATCCACTTTCGATTTACCGGCTATAGCACGGGCAATCTTCCCGAACACACTCTCCTTTGTTTTAGATAATCCTTTATCTAATGTTTCCTTCTTTTCTTTTGAGAAAAAACTAAAAAATCCCATAGTCTATTTTTTTGTACAATACATTATGCCACAAAGATATAACAAAATTAACAAATAATAAA
>UMEK01008543.1_pt1 | contig 11781 bp, 10 predicted proteins | sample 1964721 | NCBI WGS metagenome assembly UMEK01 (sample SAMEA4836017, study PRJEB28245) | human gut metagenome | biome: gut microbiome; material: fecal sample | place: Denmark | collected 2008 | reverse complement strand
ATGATGTCTATATCCTGTTTTATTAAATGTGTCTATTAATGAAAAATCAAAAGTATGGTGTAGGTGGATTTGCGCCAATTATTATTGTAAATATGACAGAAACTTTAGTTGGAATATTAATGAAATCTTCTCTTGACGCGTTAATGATTCCTCTAGCTATTTCTTTTGTGATGGTCATAATTATGATCTTTATGGAAATGCATGAGAAAAGAATACCTGTTCAAAGAGTTTCAGTTCATAATGTGCATGCCGAAAAGAATTATATGGCTATTAAATACAATCCTGTAGGATTTATGGCGTTGATGTTTGGTTCTGCAATTTTTATGATTCCACAATTGATTGTGGCTTTGATTCATCATTATCATAAATCAGAAATTATTAATTTTTTATATAAGAATTTAAATATGTCTACATTATTTGGTATGCGTGTATATGTAGTCATGATGTTTGTGTTTACCATTCTATTAAGCTTATTATTTGTGAATCCAAAAGATTTATCGGATAACCTTCTACAAGTGGGGGATTGTATAGAGAATGTTCCTGCAGGTAAGCCTACACGTAGATATATTCGTAAATGGGTGTTGTTATTAAGCTGTATTAGTGGTGGAATCATGTGTGGTTGTTTAAGTCTTTGTTTGTATTTACAGTATAAAGGTATTGTAGATGCATCCGTGGCTATGCTTCCAACTACGTTTATGATGCTTTCAGGATTTATTTGTAGTATTTATTTAGAAATTCGTGCTTATCGTGATTTTGATTCATATAAGCCATTTATATAGGGGGTAGTATTTATGATGTATTTTGTACCTTCCTGGTATCATGGAAATGAATATAAAGAAAATGAACAATATTTTTATGTGCGTCGTGCAGTAACAGAATTTGATGATAGTGTTAAACAAATTCAGATGTTTAACCGTAATGACATTATGGATTATAAGATTCTGAATTTGTCTTATAGTCCAAACTTTCGTCACTTTCTTCATAGACAGAGTGTATTCCATGCACCATATTGGTCTTGTTTTGATGCGATACAAGAAATTAGACGTACAAAAGTAGATATTCTTTCATATCATGATTTGATGTGGCCTGAACATACAGAATTTGTCTACACACCATTTTGTATTGTGGCATATGTAAATAATATGAAATATGCGGAAGTACACTTTGGTGAAGATGGAAATATGATTGAAGTCTTTTTGTATCAAGAGAATATGATGGTCCGTAAAAATGTATATGATGATCGAGGATTTTTATCGGTTACTATTGTTTATGAAAATAATCAAGCTATTTATGAACAATATTTGGATGGAAAAGGGAATTGGAAAATGTGTCATTTCTTTGAGGATGGGCATATTGAAATCAATTCTGAGAATCCATTTTATTTGATTGATAATAACAGATTTAAGTTTAATTGCTTGAACTATGATTCCATGGAATCATTGATAGAAGAAGTATTTTCAACATATTTAGATGAAATGACTTCAACAGATGATATTTTCTGTTTGGCTATGCATGTACTACATCATGATATGTTAGAAAAATTGTTTGAAAAACGTAAGACAATCTTGTCTTTCTATCAAAATCGTTTGGAATTATTTGATGATTCTGAATTGAAGTCTTTGATCCAAAATACGAACTATTGTATTGTCGATTCTAAACACAAGATTTCTTTATTAGAAGATTATGTAGAAAAGAAACTTCCAATTGTAGATATTACACCTTTTGATACGCGTGCTGATTTTGGGATTAGTCAACAATTAACGGTTCAAAATATTTTGGTTCCTATTGATACGATTGAACAATCAAAATTTGAAGAATTGATTCTTTTATTCGCTAAGTATTTTGAAATAAATGAAACAGCCCGTGTTCATTTCTTTACTCGAAATGCGAATTGGGATCGTGTGGATTCGGTTTTGAATTTTACTCGTGAAGTACTAAAAGTAAATGGACTCGATGAAAGACTGGCTCGAAAAGAGACGAATGATAAAGCAGAGTTTGATTTGGATGGAGATAAGAAAGTTCCAATCAAATTCTTCGTAGATCAATGTGTGGATGAATTGAGTATTTCTAAATGTATACGTGAACAGCGTATTATGGTGGATGTGACAGCACGTCCAGATCTATATTTACAGATTTCATGTATTAGTAGTGCCATTCCTCAAATTGTTTCTTTTAATACACAATATGTGCATGATGGAAAGAATGGTTTTATTGTCAAAGAAGTATCTGAAGTGTTGAATGGTTTAAAATATTATTTGGATAATATTACGAATTGGAATAAGTGTATGATTTATTCTTATGAATTAGGTAAGGAATATAATACGGCAAGTTTAATTCGTAAATGGAAGGGAGTTATGAAGCAAGTTGAACAAGATTAGTGTTTTACAAGTCGGAAATGAAGACTTGAGTTTACAACTTCATATTCCTGACTTTGTGGATTGGAATTATGTAGACAATTTAGAAGAAGCTACAGAACGTGGTTATGATGTATGTGTTTTAAGTCGTTGTGTCAATAAAGAAGAGGCATATATCTTACTAAAGAAGATTCGTGCTTATACTATGTTTGTGCTAGATTCGGTTGAATTGAAGGGTTGGACAAAATGGATCTATGCTTCTAGAATGGCTAAATACGTAGATATAGTTTCTCTACAAATGTTTATTGATAAGGATATACAGCTTTTCTATTCGCATACTTATGGTGAAAAATTTGTTCCTCAAACTCTATCTATTTCGCAAAGCTTTAAAGGCAGTGTTTTCTGGAATGGCTTTTCAGGTGTTGAACTTGAAGGTGATTATGGGGATGATTTTTATCAAATCGCGTATTGGAGATATAATATCCCTCTATTTAAAGGTCAAACTTTAGATTTATGGTTAGAATATGAAAAGGATGATTCGGTTTCGATTGAATTGAAAATCGAACAGTTTGAAGGTGGTTCACTTTCATCCTTACAGAATCGTTGGATCTATTCAGAAAAAGATTTAAGTTCGATTGTTCATTTAAGTAATGATAAGATAGACGGTCCTGTATTTATTTCTTTACTCGCAAAGGGTAAGGGTAAATTAAAAATAGTAGGTTTACATGATCGTCATTCACGTAAAAAATATGGATCATTTTTACCTGGAGGAATCCGTAAGGTTACATCGAAACGTGAAGAAGTCTTTATGTACTTTGATCCAGGAGATATGAAACCACCTTTGAATGTTTATTTTAGTGGTTATAAGACGCAAGAAGGTTTTGAAGGATTCTATATGATGCGAAATATGGGAGCACCATTCTTATTGATTTCTGAATCAAGATTGGAAGGTGGAGCTTTCTATTTGGGAGACAAAGAATATGAGAATCTTATTGTTTCTGGTATTCAAGATTGTTTGAAACAATTAGGTTTTGATAGGTCACAATTGATTTTGTCTGGACTTTCTATGGGAACTTTTGGCGCTTTATATAATGGTTGTAAATTAAGACCACATGCGATTTTATTAGGTAAACCCTTAGCTAGTTTAGGAGATATAGCCAGAAATGAGCGTATTTCAAGACCTGGAGGTTTTCCTACTTCTTTAGATGTGTTGTCAAAGAATTGTGGAGATATGAGTGAACAATCTATGGATGTATTGAATCATCGTTTTTGGGATTTGTTTGATCAAACGGATTTGTCTCAAACTAAATTTATTATTTCTTATATGTTAGAAGATGATTATGATATGACGGCCTATAATCGTTTGATTTCTCATATTGATGATGTGGGTGTTGAAGTGATTGGTAAAGGTATTCATGGACGACACAACGATGATACGTATAGTATTGTTGCGTGGTTTAAAAATCAATATGATGATATTTTAAAATTAGATTTTAATCGAGGTGAACCAAATGAAGAATAAATCATGGAAAGTCGTATGGAATGAAGATACGTTTGGAACCTATTTATATGGTTCAAAAATTTGGTTTCATTCTCGTGAAGATATTGAATTTGAAAATGAATTGATGCCTCCTGGAACGGTTATTAAAGAGTGGTATTCCAAAGTAAATTATCAAATGATGAGAACAGAACCATCTTTACCAATTATTGATGGGGAGAGTTCTTATCATATTCAAGTGAATATGAGTGATTTTGAATCGTATTTAATACGAATGGTATTTTATGATCGTTATGAAAATGAGGCGGGTACACTGATCATTCGTGAACCGGAAATGGATTTTAAGTGTCCTTTAAAAACATATAGCTATCGTGTACAGCTGATTAATGCGGGTGGCACAAAGATGCATTTTCATTCTTTTGTGATTACAGAAAAGGAAGGGTAAAATGAATAAAATTGATAAAAGATTACACTTTCTTTTGGGTAAAGTCAAAGAGGAGTGTAAAAAGGTTAAAGAACTTAGTGATTATGAATTGAAGAATAAAACGTTGGAATTCAAAGAACGTTTAAATAATGGAGAAACAACAGATGATCTTCTTCCTGAAGCGTTTGCGGTATGTTGTGAAGCCGATTATCGTGTATTAGGTATGTTTCCTTATGATGTACAGATTTTAGGTGGTATTGCACTTCATTTGTGCTATTTATGCGAAATGAATACGGGCGAAGGAAAAACTTTAACGGCAACAATGCCTATGTACTTAAATGGATTGACACAAAAAAGTTCGATTTTGGTTACGGCAAATGAATACCTTGCGATTCGTGATGCCGAAGAGATGGGTCAGGTTTATAAGTTTTTAGGTTTGAGTGTAGAAGCAGGTGTAAAGCGTGATACAAATGAAAAGTTAGACAATGATTCAAAAAAGGATGTCTATAATGCGGATATTGTATACACAACACATGGTTCTTTGGGCTTTGATTATTTATTAAATAACTTAGTACAGTCTAAAGAAGATCGTTTTATGCGAGATTTTTATTACGTAATTATTGATGAGGCGGATTCTGTATTATTAGATAGTGCAAGTATGCCTCTAGTTATTTCGGGTTCTCCTCGTGTTCAATCCAATTTATATGGAATAACTGACTTTTTTGTGACGACATTAGTAGAAGATGTGCATTATGAAATTGAAGATAAAAAGGTATGGTTAACTAATAAAGGAATTGAATATGCGAAGCGTTATTTCCGTATTGAAAATTTATATAGTAAAGAAAACTTTGATGTTTTAAGACATATTGTCTTAGCTTTACGTGCCCATTTCTTATTAGAAAAAGATATTGATTATGTCGCAACAGATGAAGGTGAGATTGTATTACTTGATAAGAGTACGGGGCGTAAAATGAAGGGAATGAAACTTCGTGGAGGTTCTCATCAAGCGATTGAAGAAAAGGAACATTTAAAATTGAGTCAAGAACAGCGTTCGGTTGCTTCCGTTACGTATCAAAACTTATTTAATTTATTTCCGAAGATGTCAGGTATGAGTGGTACAATCAAAGATGGTAAAGAAGAGCTTTTAGAAGTCTATAATAAAAGAGTGGTTGTGATTCCTCCACGTAAGCCTATGATTCGTAAAGATATGCCGGACAAGTATTTTAAAACGAGTGAAGAACAGTTTGATGCGGTCATTCAGGAAACTGTAAGAAGACATAAAACTGGACAGCCAGTATTATTGATTGCGTCTTTAATTTCGGATACGGAAATGTTGTCGAAATTATTGGTTCAAGAAAATATTGAGCATAGTGTATTGAATGCGAATAATGCGTTCTGGGAAGCGGAAATCATTAAAGAGGCTGGTCAAAAAAATGTTGTGACAGTAGCTACAAGTATGGCAGGTCGTGGTACGGATATTCATTTGGGTCCAGGCGTGAAAGAGCTTGGTGGTTTATGTGTATTAGGAATTGGTCGAATGAACAATACACGTGATGAAAGACAGGCCAGAGGTCGTGCAGGACGTCAGGGAGAACCAGGCGTATCCATTTTCTATACTTCATTAGAAGATGATGTATGTACGATTTTAGGTGAAGATTTCTTAGAGAAGTATATTGATAAAGGAAGATATATTTCTAAGCGTCGAATCAAAAAATTAATCAATCGTTCACAGAAAATTAAAGATGAGTCGAGTGTTTCCCAAAGAAAAAGTTCAGTGGATTATGATAGTGTTATGAAGCGTCAAAGAACGATTATGTATAAGACAAGAAATGATTTGTTGGATGGAAAAAGTTTGGATGAGAATGTCTTGATTCAAATTTATAAACAGAATATAGATGATTATGTAAAAGAAAATAAAAAGATGGATGATAAAACAATGTATCGTTATATCTTAGATAATTTGTCGTATCGACTTAAAGAATTATCTGTTTCTTCTGCCAATAAAAAAGATTATTTAAAACAGTATGCAGATATGGCATTTAAGGATAAGAAACAAGTGTTGGGAAATCGTTTTTCTGAATATTGTCGTCTTTGTACATTAAAAGCTTTAGATGATGGTTGGATTGAAGAGGTTGACTACTTGCAGCAGTTACAAGCAGCCATTTCTGGTCGTTCTACGGCGCAGCGTAATCTTTTATATGAATACCAAAGGGAGGCAAGACTTTCTTTTAGAGATATGGAAAAATCGATTAAAAAGGCGATGATTCGTAATATTTTACTTGGAGAAGTCTCATTTGGTAAAGACAATGAAATGATTATATTGTATCCTTAAAGAAAGGAGTTCTTGATTATGATATATAATTTTAATTTAGGCATTGGCTGGGCAAGTAGTGGTGTTGAATATGCTCAGATCTATCGTGCTCGAATGTTTCGTAATATTGGTGTTGATGCCAAGTTTGTATTTACAGATATGTTTCCTTCTGAAAATATGGAACATATGACAAAGAATATTGGTTTTAAAGATTCGGAAGTTATTTGGCTATATACATTCTTTACGGATTTTAAAACAGCACCTGTTACTTATACTTTAAGTGATTTAGAAAAGACATTTACAGATTTAAATTATACAAAAACTAGAGAAGGCAAGATTTGTCGTTATGTGTTTGGTGGAAGTAATAACTTTTATACAGCTTATATGGTCAATGACCATGATGATTTTGTGCATCGTGTAGAATTGGTTTCCAATGGATTTTTGATTCGAAAAGATTATTTTACATATGGACGTGTGTATTCAGAATATTATGCGCCATTAGATAATGCAGCACATTTATATCATCGTCGTTTCTTTAATGAAAATGGTAGTGTTGCCTATGAAGAAATCATTGATGATGATCGTGTGATGTATAAGTTTAAGGATAAGATTCTTTGTTCAAAAGAAGAATTTGTGGGATATATGGTATCTCAATTACATTTAACGAAAGATGATGTAGTGTTAATTGATCGTTCTACAGATATTGGTCAATCCATTCTTATGAATTGTAAACCTGCAAGAGTAGGTACAGTCGTACATGCGGATCACTTTAGTGAAAAGGATACAAATGACGATTATATTTTATGGAATAATTTCTATGAATATGAATTTAATATGCATAAACATATTGATTTCTATATTTGTTCAACACAAGCACAGAGTGATTTGATGGTTCAACAATTTGAAAAATATTATGGTGTAACTCCTTGTGTATATACAATTCCAGTGGGTTCTTTGCCTGAATTGAAGTATCCAAAAGAAAATAGAAAACCATTCTCATTGATTACGGCAAGTCGTTTGGCTAGTGAAAAACATGTAGACTGGATTTGTAAGGCTGTAATTCAAGCTCGTGCTGAAGTGCCAGAAGTATCTTTGGATATTTATGGTGAGGGTGGCGAAAAATCAAAGCTTGAAACTATCATTAGAGATAATAATGCTTCTGATTATATTCATTTAATGGGTCAACATGATTTGAGTGAAGTGTATCAAAACTATGAGGCTTATATTGCAGGAAGTACAAGTGAGGGTTTTGGACTGACTTTAATGGAAGCGGTTGGTGGAGGACTTCCAATTATTGGTTTTGATGTTCGTTATGGAAATCCCACTTTTATTCGAAATGGTGAAAATGGATATTTAATATCTTTACCTGAAGAGGATAAAGAAAGAATAGAGGCTTTAAGAAAAGGTATTGTCGATTTATTTAAACAAGACTTAGAGAAGTGTCATTCTGTATCTTATGAAGTAGCTAAGGATTTCTTAACTTGTAACGTACAAGAAAAATGGAGGGAAGCTGTATGTTAGAAACTCCAGTTTTATTATTAGAAAATTTTGATGAAGAGAGTCAAATGTTGTATCAAAGCTTTAGAACTTCTGGCTTTGATGGTCCGGTTTTCACTTTTAGTGATGAAGGCTTTTTACCAGATGATGTGACAAGCATTTATACGTATTATTGTGGTAAAAAAGAGGGCGGTAAAGCTCGCTATTTCAATCAAATTGATGTACCGGATTATTGGGAAATCAAGGCGAGTAATTCAGGTGGTCAAGTCTATGATTTGAATCATGAAAGAGCTAAAATATTCTTTGCATCTCCTTTACATAAAAGACTTGTGAAGATTGTAGATTGGTATGATGATACGCATGTTGTTCGTGTAAGTGATCATTATAATCAAGATGGGTTCATGTATGCCAAGACAATTTTTAATAAAAAAGGTCAGCTAGTATCTCGTAGTTATTATGATGTGTCTGGCAATGAAAAAGTGGTTGAAAACTTTGTCACACATGACATTATTTTAAATCAAAATGATAAGGTATATATCTTTAAGAATAAAGTGGAATTTGCGAAGCATTTATTTACTGAATTAGATATATATCCAACAAGACTATTCTATAATTCCTTATCTAATCCATTCTTTGTATCTGAAAACTTAGAAGACAAAGAACATAGTGATGTCTTATTCTGGCAAGAAGGATATCGCGAGGATATTCCTGGAAATATGCAGGTTATTCTGGATGGTCATTCTAGAAGAACTTCTAAGATTTATGTTCAGAAAAAGGAAGCGTATGAAAAGCTTATTGAATTAGGGGCAAATAGGGATATTGTGAAACCACTTGGTTTTGTCTATAATTTTGAAAAAGAGAATGGACATTCTAATAATGTCTTGATTTGTACAAATTCAGACCGTATTGAAAAATTAACTGAGTTAGTTAATGCGTTACCTAATATGAAATTTCATGTTTGTGCATTAACAGAAATGTCACAAAAGTTGATGTCTTTTGAAAAATATGATAATGTACACTTGTATCCAGGATGCAAGGCGAGTGAAATACTGAATTTGTTTAACACATGCGATTATTATTTAGATATCAATTATGAAAATGAAATCGTAGATGCCACTAAAGAAGCATTCTTACATAACCTATTGATTCTTGGATTTAATCAAACGATTCATAATCGTAAGTATGTATTGCCAGATTTTGTCTTTGATGCGAACAATTATCAAGATATGATCCGTGTTATTCTTGATGCATCCCATCTAGATATAAATCTAGAAAGACAGCGTAATGTGGCAATGACACAAAATGTGCAAGATTATAAAAATGTTTAGAAGGGAAGAGATTTATGTTTAGTACATTTAACACATTGATGGTTATTATTGTTTTAGAAGTTATTTGTTGTTTATACAGCCTTGCGTTGGCTTATATGAGCGATAAAAAGTTCGGCAAAGTTTTAAATGGTTTAATGGCAGCTATTTGGGCAATTGCAGCCATCTTAAATGTAGTAGGATTTTAGTTTTAGTTTTTGAAAACATCGCTTTCAAATGGGTCGTTCTCGCCACTTTTGGCACGAAACGTCCTTTTTTTTAGGCCAAAATTTGCATTTTTTTTAGAATTGTGTATAGTATTAATTGTTGTTTTAATTTATTTGACAACAATTGCCTCGTATTTTATGGGGTTTAAGGGGAAGATTGGAGGGTGTTTTGAACTTTTTAAAAGAAGAAAATTTAGAATGTAGTTTATTAAGAAAAGGGTTAGTTTCAGGTTTATTGATGTCGACACTTACATTAACATTACTAACAACATCATCAGTTATTGGGGAAGAAAGTAAGGTCTATGCTAAGTCAAATAGCACAGATGAAAATATCTTAATGCGTGTAGACACAAAAAATGGAACGGAAGAATTAAAAGAGAAATTCGAAAAACAGATTCAAGATATCGAGGAAGAATCTAGCAAGAAACAAGAAGAGTCGAAGAGCGTTGAAGAAATGATTATGGAACAGCCAGATTTATTGAATGATATGCAGTTCATTCAAAATAACTATAATGCTGTTACACAAATCGTTTACTCGCAACCATCGCTTTCACAATACATTAGTAATGTGAATGCACTAACTGCTTCTGGCGGTGTTTATTATGGACCAAGTGGTAAAGAAACATACTACAACTTAAATATGTCAGGAGTAATCGACATTATGCGTGGTATGGGAAACAATGATGCATATTGGGTTCGTGAAGATGGTGCGAAAATGTTGGGGGATTATATTATTGTTGCAGCCGATTTAAACAAATATCCTAGAGGTACAATTGTAGAAACTTCATTAGGAAAAGGAATCGTCTGTGATACTGGAAGTTTTACGCAAAATTCAGATACTCAATTAGATATTGCGACAGACTGGTAATATATATGAGTGCGAAGTAGAAGTCATGTGCTTCTACTTTTTTTGTTTTTCATTAAAAATGGCATCCGAAGATGCCAAATAGATTATTCTTTTGGATTTAAAAATTGTTTTTGTACTTTAGAAACAGGATTGAATGTTGTAAGTCTTTTTGTATTTATTGTCATACCACTAATTGTTTGGATAAACCACAAGAAGAATAGAATTACAAGAATAGGTATTACACAAGATGTTACGATCATGATGGCTGTTGCTTCCATAAAATTATTTAAGGATTGATTAAACATCTTCGTATATTTTTGTGCTGTTGAAGAAAATGCTTCAGCTGCTTTTTCAATGAAGTTTTTATTTTCTTTGTCCTTTTTGATTTTCTTCTGGATGTTGTTGGCATGATCAATCGTTTCTTGAATACTAGTTTCATATGTAGCTTCTATTGTCTTAGACAGTTTCACACTACAAGGTACGATTAGACACATAGCTAAAGCCATAATTCCAATCTTAATACATACTATTCTTAACCAATCCCATTTTATGACGTTGTTTATAAGCCATGCCAAACATATTATTGGAATGATGTATTTAAAGGTAACCATACAGGTGAGTGTCAAAGCATATTTTTCTAAATAGATAGCTCCTAGAACGAGTAAGAATTTACTACTTAAGTCGGCCAATCCATTCGCAATAGGCGTTCCTGTATCTCCAGGTAAAATAGTAATGGCTGTAGAGATGGCTGCACTTGATGCGGCAAGTGTCATGACCGTATTTCTTTTTTCATCCAAATATTGAATGGATTGTTCATGAAACTTAGGTGTTGATGTTTTTTGTGCAACCATACAAAAGCTTGATAAACAAATAAGAATGGGTAAGATCCATTTTAAAATGGTTTTGTAGTCAAATGATTTCATAATATCGATTCCTTTCTCTAATTCTAATTTTATCATAAATCATGTATAATCATGTCAGGAGGATTTTATTATGATTCTAATTATTGTTATTATTGTTGTTTTAGTTTTATTAGTACTATTCTTTATGTCTAGCTACAATAAACTTGTTCGTTTATCAAATAGGGTAGATGAAGGTTTTTCTACAATGGACGTGTATTTGAAGAAACGTTTTGATTTGATTCCTAACTTAGTAGAAACAGTAAAGGGTTATGCAAAACATGAGGCGGATACATTGAGTTCAGTGATTGCACAAAGAAATATGGCAAAAACATCTAAGGATGTTATGGATAGTGAAAATAAGATCACAAATGCGATTCAGGGTATTTTTGCGGTGGCAGAACAATATCCGGATTTAAA
>UMEK01008656.1_pt1 | contig 11804 bp, 8 predicted proteins | sample 1964721 | NCBI WGS metagenome assembly UMEK01 (sample SAMEA4836017, study PRJEB28245) | human gut metagenome | biome: gut microbiome; material: fecal sample | place: Denmark | collected 2008 | reverse complement strand
GCAAAGCCTGTTGAGATCCTTACAGATCCGGAAGAGATTAAAGAAGTAGAAAACAGAGCAAAGGTATTCCTTCGTGATGTATTTGCGTCCATGAATCTTGGAGAAGTAGAGATTACATCTGAATATAACACAACGGACGGAAGTCTGGAAGTTGACTTTGAAGGCGAAGATATGGGAATCCTTATCGGCAAGAGAGGCCAGACTCTGGATTCTCTTCAGTATCTGACGAGTCTTGTGGTAAATAAAGGTAAATCAAATTACATTCGTGTAAAACTTGATACAGAAGATTACCGCAAGCGCCGTAAAGAAACTCTTGAGAACCTTGCAAGAGGTATTGCTTATAAAGTAAGAAAAACCCGCAAGCCGGTTATTCTTGAGCCAATGAATCCTTATGAGAGAAGAATTATCCATTCTGCTCTTCAGGGAAATAAATTCGTTGAGACAGTCAGTGAGGGTGAAGAGCCTTACCGTCATGTAGTGGTAAAATTAAAAAGAAATTAATAATATGACTGCTTCATTGCAGATATGAAAAAAGAATGTTATTCTAGGTGAAAGCGTGAATAACACGTAACTTTGCGTGTGTACTTTTGCCTGGAGTAACATTTTTATTTTACGGAAAGTCTTGTATATATACCAGAGAGATTACACACTTGCAGAAAAAAATAACAGTAGTCAGTGTGATTTTCCTGTTATGTACATAAGATGACAGAATTATTGTAACAGTCTACTGTTCCGCAGGGGCAGAACTATTATAGAACAGGCAAGTGAGGAGAAAAAAATGGAAACAACAATCGCAGCAATTTCCACAGCCATGAGTGCGTCCGGAATCGGAATCATCCGTATCAGCGGCGAGAATGCCATGGATGTGATTTCCCGTATCTACAGATCAAAAGGCGGGAAGAAAAAAATAAAAGAAGTTCCGACTCATACCATTCATTATGGATATATTTATGATGGAGAGGAACTGATTGATGAGGTTCTGGTAATGATCATGCATGCACCGAGGACTTTTACAGGAGAAGATACAGTAGAAATAGACTGTCATGGTGGTGTATATGCTATGCAGAGGGTTTTGGATACAGTGCTGAAAAATGGTGCCGAAATTGCAGAACCAGGAGAATTTACCAAACGTGCCTTCCTGAACGGACGGATGGATCTGTCCCAGGCAGAGGCTGTTATGGATGTTATACAGGCGAAAAATGAATATGCGCTTCGCAGTTCCATGGATCAGTTAAGAGGTTCTGTGCAGAAAGCAATCCGAGATATCAGAGAAAAGCTGATTTATCACATTGCATATATAGAATCGGCACTGGATGATCCGGAACATATCAGTCTGGATGGATATCCCCAGGAACTTCTGGAAGTTGTGGATAATGAACAGAAAGAAGTGAAGCGCCTGTTGAAAACTTCTTCTGACGGAAAGATGATCCAGGAGGGAATCCAGACAGTTATCCTCGGAAAACCAAATGCCGGAAAATCCTCACTGTTAAATCTTCTGATCGGAGAAAACAGGGCTATTGTGACAGATATTGCAGGAACGACCAGAGACATTCTGGAGGAATATATCACACTTCATGGAATATCTCTGAAGATTATTGATACAGCCGGAATCCGGGAAACAAAGGATATTGTGGAAAAAATAGGGGTAGACAGAGCCAGAGAAATGGCACAGAAAGCAGATCTGATTCTTTATGTAGTGGATTCTTCTGTTCCGCTTGACGAAAATGATGAAGAAATCATGGAAATGCTTACTGGAAAAAAGGCGATTATCCTGTATAATAAAACTGATCTTCAGCCGGAAATCCAGCCGGAAATCCTGAAAGAAAAAACAGGACATCCTGTAATTCCGATTTCTGCAAAAGAAGAAAAAGGCATTACAGAACTGGAAGAACAGATTAAAGATATGTTTTTTGGAGGAGAGATTTCCTTTAATGATGAGGTATATATTACAAATGCCCGTCATAAAGCAGCATTGGAAGAGGCTGACAGAAGCCTTGATCTGGTCAGAAACAGTATCGAAATGGGAATGCCGGAAGATTTCTTTTCTATAGATCTTATGAATGCATATGAAAATCTGGGTAAAATCCTCGGAGAGTCTGTTGGTGAAGACCTGGTAAATGAGATATTCAGCAAGTTTTGCATGGGTAAATAAAAATCAAAAAATCGCCTTCGGCGATTTTTGAAAGAATAGAATGAGCAGTTGTAAAATAAAAGGAGACAAAATGAGAACGTTAGTAGAAGATTATGATATTGTTGTAGTCGGTGCCGGTCATGCCGGATGTGAAGCAGCACTTGCGGGCGCGCGCCTGGGCCTGAATACAGTGATGTTTACTGTAAGTGTAGACAGTATCGCATTAATGCCATGTAACCCGAACGTAGGTGGCAGTTCCAAAGGCCATCTGGTAAGAGAGCTTGATGCCCTGGGCGGTGAAATGGGAAAAAATATTGACAAGACCTTTATCCAGTCCAAAATGCTTAACTGTTCCAAAGGACCTGCAGTGCACTCCTTACGTGCGCAGGCTGACAAACAGGCATACAGCAATGAAATGAGAAAAACGCTTGAAAATACACCTAATCTGACTATTAAACAGGGAGAAGTAACAAAACTTCTGGTCGAGGACGGAAAGATTACAGGGGTAAAAACATATTCCGGTGCAACTTATAACTGTAAAGCAGTGGTCCTCTGTACAGGAACTTATTTAAAAGCAAGATGTATTTACGGTGATGTAAGTAATTATACAGGACCAAACGGACTGCAGGCAGCCAACTACCTGACTGATTCTCTGAAAGAGCTGGGAATTGAAATGTTCCGTTTTAAAACAGGAACACCTGCCCGTATTGCCGGAAATACAATTGATTACAGTAAAATGGAGGAACAGTTTGGAGATGAGAGAGTTGTACCATTTTCATTCTCAACTAATCCGGAAGATGTTCAGATAGAGCAGAAATCCTGCTGGCTGACATATACAAATGAGAAAACTCATGAGATCATTCGTGCAAACCTTGATCGTTCTCCATTGTATTCCGGTATGATCGAAGGAACCGGTCCGCGTTATTGCCCGTCAATTGAAGATAAAGTAGTCCGTTTTGCAGATAAGAATCGTCATCAGGTATTTATTGAGCCGGAAGGTCTCTATACAAATGAGATGTATATTGGTGGAATGTCCAGTTCTCTGCCGGAAGATGTGCAGGAAGAAATGTATCATTCCGTACCGGGACTGGAACATGCAAAAATCGTAAAAAATGCATATGCCATCGAATATGACTGTATTAATCCACGTCAGTTATATCCTACACTGGAATTTAAGAAAATCAAAGGACTGTTCAGCGGCGGTCAGTTTAACGGAAGCTCAGGGTATGAAGAAGCAGCGGCGCAGGGACTGATCGCAGGAATTAATGCTGCTCTGGAAGTTAAAGGTCAGGAACAGCTGATTCTTGACCGTTCTGAGGCTTATATTGGTGTTCTTATTGATGATCTGGTAACAAAAGAAAACCATGAGCCATACAGAATGATGACCAGCAGAGCGGAGTACAGATTACTTCTCCGACAGGACAATGCGGATCTGAGACTTCGTAAAAAGGGATATCAGGCAGGGCTCATCAGTGAAGAGGATTATCAGAAAATCCTTACGAAAGAAGAACAGATAAAAACAGAGATCAGCAGAGTAGAACATACAAATATCGGAGCAAACAAAGAGGTTCAGACCCTTCTGGAAAGCTATAACAGCACACCGCTGAAATCTGGAACCACTCTGGCTGAACTGATCCGCCGTCCGGAACTTTCTTATGAAGCAATCAAACCACTTGATAAAGAACGTCCGGAACTGCCATGGGATGTACAGGAACAGGTTGACATTAACATCAAGTATGATGGATATATCCGCAGACAGTTAAAACAGGTAGAACAGTTTAAGAAACTGGAAGCAAAGAAAATCCCGACAGATCTTGATTATGAGAAAGTTGGAAGCCTGAGAATCGAAGCACGTCAGAAACTGGAAGCATACAGACCGATTTCAATCGGACAGGCTTCCCGAATTTCAGGAGTTTCTCCTGCTGATATATCAGTTTTACTGGTGTATCTTTCCAGTACGAAATAATTAATATAATACGCTTTAATGTGCTTATAAAAACAAGAAATTGGCAAAAAATATTAAAATAGTACATAAAAGAGTAAAATAACGGACTATAAATAACAGATAAAATCATAAAAGCACATAAAACAACCCTGTAAAATATACAAAAATAATAAATAAAGGTAGAAAAAGGAGAATAATACATGCCGTATAATCTGACGACATTGGAAAATGGATGCAGAGAACTGGGTATAGAGCTGAGCCAGAAGCAGAAAAATCAGTTTATCCAGTTTTATGAATTTCTGGTAGAAAAAAATAAGGTTATGAATCTGACAGGTATTACTGAGTTTGAGGAAGTACTTACAAAGCACTTTCTTGACAGTCTTGCCTGTGTAAAAGCCATTGATATGACAAAAGTAAAAACAATTATGGACATCGGTACAGGTGCCGGATTTCCAGGTGTGCCTTTGAAAATTGCTTTTCCACATCTGGAGGCATGTCTGCTGGATTCTCTGAAAAAGAGGGTAAACTTCCTTGAGGAAAGTTTTGAGCTTCTTGGATTAGAAGGGATTAAGGCGATTCATGGAAGAGCAGAAGAGTATGCAAAAAATAAAGAGTATCGTGAGAAATATGATCTCTGTGTATCCAGGGCAGTATCAAACCTTGCAACTCTGTCAGAATATTGTCTTCCTTATGTAAAGACAGGAGGAACTTTCATTTCCTATAAATCAGGAACTGTACAGGAAGAGGCAGAAGAAGCAGAGAAAGCAATCAATATCCTCGGTGGTCAGGTGAAAGACATCACATACTTTAAATTGCCGGACTCCGAGATTGACCGATCCCTTGTCATTATAAATAAGAAAAAATCTACACCTGGAAAGTATCCGCGTAAAGCAGGAACACCATTAAAAGAACCATTGTCATAATAAATCTATGTATAGTTGTCTCATGAAATCTTCTGGCAAAAAATGCCGAGATTTCGGGACAGCTATTTTTTTCAAACAAACATCACAGAATAATCACACTTTTATCCTAATTTCATCACAACTTCATCATAAACTATTTTTATAGAGATGTCCTCGGGTTCCCCCATTCTCTGTTTCACCTGGGGACATTTTCTATATTTTATTTTGGCAAAAATTAAGAGGAGGAGAACACATTGATTGAAGTAAACAATCTGGTTAAACGATATGGTAACCATACGGCAGTTGACCACCTTTCCTTTAAAATAGAGAAAGGCAAAATCTATGGATTTCTGGGACCAAATGGTGCAGGAAAATCCACTACAATGAATATGATAACCGGATACATCGCATCCACCGAAGGAACCGTCAAAATTGACGGACACGATATCCTCGAAGAACCGGAAGCGGCAAAGAAATGTATCGGTTATCTGCCTGAACAGCCGCCGGTCTATTTTGATATGACTGTCCTGGAATACATGAAATTTGTGGCAGATCTCAAGAAAATCCCAAAAGATAAAAAAGCAAACATGATCGAAGAAGTCATGGATATGGTAAAGATTTCAGACATGAGAAACCGTCTGATAAAGAACCTGTCAAAAGGTTACAGACAGAGAGTTGGTCTTGCTGAGGCGATTATGGGGTATCCGGAGGTGATCATCCTGGATGAGCCGACAGTAGGTCTTGACCCTAAACAGATTATTGAAATCCGAACCTTAATTAAAGAATTAAAAAAGAAACATACCGTTATTCTCAGCTCGCATATACTTTCTGAAGTAAGCGCGGTATGCGATTACGTGCTGATCATTTCTCATGGAAAACTGGTAGCAAGCGATACTCCTGAGAATCTTGGAAAACTTGCAGAGGGATCCAATACTCTGGAGATGCTTATTAAAGGTGAAAAAACACAGATCAGGCAGGCTCTCGAGGGAATCGAGGGAGTCAACAGCGTAACAATGGAAAAAGATGAGAAACAGAATCTCTGGAGTGTGAAAGTTTCAACAGAGGAGCAGAATGACATTCGGGAAGAAGTATTCTACAAAATGTCGGAGATTAACAGCCCAATCTATGAGATGAAGTCTAGGAAAGTATCACTGGAGGAAATCTTCCTTGAACTTACTGCATCCGATAAACCAATATCTGCAGACGAAGTCCCAAATACACCTGAAGATAAAGATACTGATGCCGGTAAATCAAACGAGACAAACGTAAAACAGACATCAGCAGAAATACCGGAAGAACAGAATAATGATAAAGGGGGAGAGAAATAACCATGACAGCTATATATAAAAGAGAGCTGAAAAGTTACCTGACATCCATGGTAGGATATTTATTTATCTTTTTCATTCTTGTACTGACAGGTATTTATTTTTCAGCATATCAGCTTTCAGCAGCATATCCGAAATTTGAATACACCTTAAGTGCAATTACCTTTGCATTCCTGATCGGAGTACCGATTTTGACTATGCGTGTACTTGCAGAGGAAAGAAAACAGAAAACAGATCAGCTGCTTCTGACAGCACCGGTTTCTGTGAGCGGTATTGTAATAGGTAAATATCTTGCACTGGTAACTGTATTTGCTGTTCCGATGGCAGTTATGTGTACTTATCCGCTGATTATGTCCAGGTTTGGCACAGTAGAGTTTGCATCTGCATATACAGCAGTCCTGGGATTCTTTCTCCTGGGATGTGCAAATATTGCAATCGGTGTATTTATGTCAGCATTAACTGAGAGCCAGGTAATTGCAGCGGTACTCACATTTGTTTTCTTATTTGCATTTTACATGATGAATGGTATTTCTTCATTCTTCTCTCAGACATCTATGTCGACATGCGTGACATTTGGGTTATTGATCCTGGCAGCAGCCATCATTATCTATACCATGATCAAGAATATTCTGATCTCAGCAGTGATCGGTGTGATCGGAGAAGTGGCACTGATTATTATTTATGTAGTAAAATCCAGTATTTTTGAGGGCGGTATTCAGAAAGTCCTGGATGTGTTTAATCTGAGCGGACACTTTGATAATTTTACAAGTAACATCTTTGATATAAAAGGAATTGTATATTTTCTTTCTGTGATCGCAGTATGCCTGTTCCTTACAACACAGTCTATTTTGAAGAGACGCTGGAATTAGTGGGGAGGTGAAAGAAAATGAAACTGAAAGAAAAGATGAAAAATAATAAGCATAAAAAATTTGACAAAAAGAAACTGATTGGCACCATCAGTAAGAAGCATATCAAAAACGGTTCTTACACAATGGTTATGTCAGTGATATTTATTGCAGTAGTTGTAGTGCTCAACATGATCGTAAATGCGATTCCGTCCAAATATTCAGAAATTGATATCAGCAGCCAGAAACTCTACAGTATTGGTGATGATACAAAAGCAATGCTGAAAGATCTGGACAAGGACGTAACAATTTACCAGATTGCACAGAGCGGTTCTGAAGATGAGAATATTACCAATCTGCTTAAGAAATATGAAGATGAATCCAAGCATATTAAAGTAGAGCAGAAGGATCCTGTAGTAAATCCTAAATTTGTAACGGAATATACAAGTGATGATCTTTCTGCAAACAGTCTGATCGTTGTATGCGGCGACAGAAATAAAGTCATTGATTACAACAATATCTATGAGAGCACAATTGATTATCAGACCTACAGCTCTCAGACCACCGGTTTCGACGGTGAAGGTCAGATCACAAGTGCGATCGGATATGTAACATCCGAAGATCTCCCGATCCTTTATACACTCGAGGGACATGGTGAGAAGGAGATGGATTCTACTATCAAAGAAGACATCGAGAAGGCAAACATGGATATTCAGTCTCTGAATCTTCTTACAGAGGGAAGTGTTCCGGATGATGCAGACTGCCTGTTCATTGATTCTCCATCCACAGATATTTCAGAAGATGAAAAGACTGCTATTATTGATTATCTTGAAAATGGCGGAAAGGCGATGATTTTCTCTGATTATACAACAGAAGACCTGCCAAACTTTGATGCAGTTCTGGAAAACTATGGTGTTCAGAGAGAAGCTGGAATCGTATTTGAAGGTGATAATCAGCATTATGCAATGCAGATGCCATATTATCTGGTTCCGACTATAAACAGCACAGATGCAAGCTCTGAGACTGTTTCCGGAGGATATTATGTACTTGTACCATATGCACAGGGAATCAAAAAAATGGATGATGTAAGAGATACCGTAACGATCAACAGTATCCTCACCACATCAGACCAGGCATATTCCAAGACAGATCTGAACAGTGATACTCTGGAGAAAGAAGACGGAGACGAAGCTGGCCCATTTGATCTGGGAGTAAGCATCACAGAGACTCTGGATGATGACAAAGAAACGCAGATCGTATACTATTCAACTTCCAATCTGATGGAATCACAGGTAAATCAGATGGTATCCGGCGGAAATGAGAAGCTGATCATCGAATCCCTGAAGTGGATGACAGACACAGAAGACAGTGCAACCGTATCTATCCCATCCAAGAGCCTGTCTGTATCTTATCTGACACTTACAGACTATGATGCTGCATTCTGGAAGATCTGCACCATCGGTCTGATTCCTGGATTCTTCCTTGTTGTAGGGTTTGCAGTCTGGATGAAGAGGAGAAAAGCTTAAATGAAGAATAAAACTGTAAAAATGGTTCTTGCAGTTGTAGTTCTTGGTGTCTGCTGCGGGGCTTACGCAGGTGTAAAAACCTACGTAGCCCATCAGGAGCAGAAAGAATCCGAAGAAGATTCTGAAGAAAGCACAACTGTATTTACTGCATCAACAGATAACATTAAATCTCTGGATTTTATGGTTGATGATACAGAGACAACATTTGAAAAAGATGATGACAGCTGGGTAAAGAAAGACGAAACAGATTTTCCGGTAAATCAGACTACTCTGGACAGTGCAGCATCTGCTATTGCATCTGTCGATTCAGACAGAGTTCTGGAGGACGTAGATGATCTTTCAGAATATGGTCTGGACTCTCCGTCAAACACGATTAAGATTGTAACAAAATCTGATGAGGAAGATGGCGATGACATAACAACTACACTGTATGTGGGAGATGAAAATTCCTCCACCAGTCAGTATTATGTAAGAAAAGATGATGATGAGAAGACAGTATACCTGATAGATTCTTCCTGCGTAGAGCCGTTTACCAAATCATTGAATGATTATGCGCAGATGGAAGATTTCCCTGCAATTTCCAATACAGATACCATTACAAAAATTTCTGTAGACGGCGATAATTCCTATGAATTATCAAAAGACGAAGATACAAGTACCTGGTCAGTAAAAGGCAGCGAGGATGAAGAAAAAGCAGACTCAGCTACCGTAAGTTCTTTGGTATCTTCATTCGGAAGCATGGCATATAGTTCACTTGCAGATTATAAATGTGACGACAAGAGCAAATATGGTCTGGATAAACCATATGCAACAATCACAGTAGATTATCAGGAAGAAGTTGCTGATGATGACACACAAGATGATACGACAGCTTCCGGTGAGACGGCAGATGAAGATGCTTCATCTGTGGAAGAAAACAGTGACGATGCTGAACAGGATACAGAATCAGACGAAAGTGTAAGTGAAACTACGGATGAAACATCTGAGGCTGAAGATACTGACGGTGAAGAAGCAGAAGATGAAACATCAGAAAACTCAGACAGTGCATCAGACAATGAGGATTCTTCGGAAGAAGAAACTAAGATGGCAGATAAGCAGCTTACAATTCTTGTTGGAAATGAAACAGATGACAGCAGCAGATATGTCATGGTAAATGACAGCAATGAAGTCTATACGATGTCAACGGATACTCTGTCCGCGCTAACAGATAAATCAGAAGAAGACTTCTGGGATATGACAGTAAGTTATGTATCTTTAAACAGCCTCGGAAGCCTCAAAGTAAATTATCAGGGCAGTGATTATAAAGTAAATGTTTCACGTGAAACATCCACAGATGATGATGGAAACGATACAGAAACAGTTACCTATAAACTGAATGGTTCTGATCTGGATGAAACAACATTTACAACATTCTACAATAAACTGATCAACATGACGGCTCAGAAACGTCTGACAGATAAATATGAACCTGACGGTGATGCAGAACTGACAGCTATATTTACAGAAGAAGACGGTGATACACAGGAAGTTGCATACTATAGCTACGATACAAACTATTATGCGGCAGTGGTGGATAATAAAGTATATCTCGTAAATAAGATGAATGTAAAAGAACTGTTCACAGCATTTGAATCAGTTGTTGGAACAGAAGAAGATAGTTCAGATAAGACAGATTCAGACGAAGCAACAACAGATGATACTAAATCAGATTCAACAGATATGCCAGGTGAGAGCATAGAAGAGTCCGATGACAGTACATCTGAAACAGCCGGCACAACAAACGATTCTGATACATCCGAAGAGGAGAATACAGATTCTCAGGAAACGGACAGTACAGAAGAGTAAAAAAATAAACGAATCTATAAAAAAGTGAGGCAGGCATATAGAATTTCTTCCATATGCCTGTCTCACTTTTGGTTGTATTAGAGCGTGTTTGAAAAATCATTCCCACAATCTGCACGCCCCACTTTGCGGTATATTTTGTCCGAATTCGGTTGCTGTAGTCACCGCAACGTCGCCTTCTTCCGACTTGAAATAAAAAAATTTATCCTTCAAAACTGTCTCAAAATCAACTCGTCGACTCATTCTGGCTTAAATATAAGGCTTAAAAGAAGATTTTAACCTGTTCAAGAAACGCTTCAGGTGCTTCAACATGTGGAAGATGTTTTGTTTCTTTGAGAACAGAAACTTCAATAGCCGGGTTGGAGGCACAATAATCATCAGTGACAGCCTTTCCGTTTGGCTCTGTTTCACCTTCAACAATATAAATACTGTTATCCAGTGCCTTAAGTGCATGACAGATATTTATATTTATATACTTAGCTGCAAGACTGGAGTACAAAAATCTGGTATAATATCCACCTTTATGAGCTGCTTCATAATAAGCATCTGCCATTTGATTATCCACATGGAATGGATTATAATACATCTTCTCGATAAAAAGATTATTTATATTATCACGTGATACGATCATATGATAAACCAGAGTTCCGAAAATCGGAATTTCCAGAGCTGCTTTTAACAGGCGGTCCTTTCTGTTTGGCATCTGTTTTAATTGAGTCAGGCTGGGCGGATTTACCAGCATGATTTTGTTAAAAAGTTCTTTCTCATTGTGACAGGCCATAGTAACAAAAGAGCCTGAAAAACCACTTGCAATCACATCTGTTTTCTGACCAATTATTTTTTTGATAAAATCACTGATCATCTGAACATAAACAAAATTTGTATAGGTAATGCTGGATTTGTCCGAACGTCCGCATCCTAACAAATCAACAGTATATACGGTATGGTCAATTGCCAGTTCGTCTTCAATTTTGCTCCATTCATACCCGGAAGCTCCAGGTAAAGTGTCATGAATCAAAAGAATCGGTGACCCAGTTCCCTTTTTGGTATAATAAATGTTCCCAAAGCGCCATTCAAAGTAATTGTCATTAGAAATGTGGAGCATCTGTTTTAATTGTGCAGCAGTAGCAATCGTGTGGTTAATGAAATGAACAGCAACAGTTGCGCCGGTCATCAGAGCAGCAAATGTAAGAAATTTGTGCTTGTTTTTACTCATTTTCGGCCTCCTTTATCAAGCATAACAAGTGATTAGCCTGCTAAAATTATATACCCATATTATACCGCGATA
>UMEK01030642.1_pt1 | contig 12186 bp, 10 predicted proteins | sample 1964721 | NCBI WGS metagenome assembly UMEK01 (sample SAMEA4836017, study PRJEB28245) | human gut metagenome | biome: gut microbiome; material: fecal sample | place: Denmark | collected 2008 | reverse complement strand
AAACGAAGTCCTTTAGGAATCTTGTTTTTGATTTGCCTTCCATCACTCTTGCCAAAGCCAAACGGATGTCCTTTAAAACATACGGCAACGTAACCTTTATCACATTCCTTCTGTAAAACTTCTCCATGCATAAAAAGATCCATCTCTTCTAGCGTTACTTCTACTTTTCTTTTATAGTCAAAATTTGCAACCATATAAAAAGAATGACTTGGCTCAAAACGATTCTTAATAACATCTCCTAAATATACGCCTTGACGTAATACTTTTACTTTTTTAAAATCCACAAAACAAACATCCATACCATAGACTCGATCATTATCTATATAGTAATAGTTTGGTAATGTATTCAATTGTTCCTTCAAAAATTTCTCAGTAATCTTATCTATTTTTTTAGATTTTAAAACTGGAAGTTTACCTGCAACACCGGATTGTTTCTTGAATTTCGCAATGAAATGGCCTTCACCACCATCCATTGGAAAGATACGACGCACATTTAAATCTTTAAATCCTTTTCTTCCCCACAAAACTTCAGGATCTACAAGTTGAATATCTTCATGTTTTTCTAAGAAAGATAAAACGACATCTTCATCTTCTTCCAAAGCATATGTACAAGTTGAATATACCAAAGTACCACCCGGTTTCAACATCGAATACGCATATTCTAAGATTTCTTTTTGGCGAGCTGCACAAAGCTCAATATTTTCAATACTCCAATGATTCAAGGCAATATCATGCTTTTTAATCATACCCTCACCACTACAAGGAGCATCTACTAATATCTTATCAAAACAACAATCAAATACTTTCGCAAGCTTATCTACACTTGAATTGGTTACAGCTACATTTTTAACACCCATACGCTCTATATTGGATAAAAGAATCTGTGCTCTTTTCGCATCAATTTCATTCGATACTAAATACCCACTTTTTAAATGAGAAGCAATCTGCGTACTCTTTCCACCAGGAGCTGCACATAAATCCAATACATAATCATCTTCTTGCACATCCAAGATTTCGACTGCACTCGATGCACTTGGTTCTTGTAGATAGAAACATCCACAAATATGGTAAGGATGATTTCCCAAGGGTTTATCTACATAATAGCTTTCCTTACAAAATTGACTTGGACTTTCTAAATGATCAAATTCATTTAATTCTGCCTTTTTTAAATTAATACGCATACCACGATATAAAGGTTTTGATAAAGATTCCATATATGCATCATATTCATCTTTTAATAATTCCTTCATTCGCGAAAAATACATTTCTTGACTCATAAACCCTCCAAAACTATCTCAGAATCTATACGACATGCATAGTCTGAGCATGTTGCAGCCGCATTAAAGCCACATCCAAAAGAAAAATCAGCACCACTGTTTCTAAAATATTCTACAGTCGAATTCAAATCCTGTTTTAACTCAAACACCTCTATATGTGTATGAGGACCTGTTGAATTTCCACTATTTCCACTTTTCGCTATAACTGTTTTTTGACTGACTTGCTGGCCACTTGTTACATAGATTTCATTAGACAAGTGTGCATAACTAACCGCATATAACTTATCATGAACAGCTACCACCATACAAATCGAATTGCCGGCTCCACTTGGCCATCCACACATATTTCCAAGATATCCATTATTAGATTCTACAGGTGCATGCGCATACAATACTATGCCATTGGCTAGGGCATACACATCACTATACATACTACTTGCGATATCCAAGCCCAAATGAAGACTTCCATCTGGATATGACCAGCATCTAGCACTGATTGTACCATTTTCAACCGGATTTTGCCAAAAAGAACTATATGTATCAATCGCATAATTTCCATCAACTAAACAAGACATACCCTTGTTTTCTAAAATTTCATATCCGCCATATGCAGGTAATGCATCATTTCCGGCAATCATTGCATCTTGATCAAACTCTCCCAAATCATTGAATTGACTCAAACTCGAAAAGCGCGAAAACAAACGCTTTTGACAATTGTCTAAACGAGTTAAATAAGATTCACATAAATCAAGCTTATGCTTATTCTTTTTCCATTGTTTTCTACTTTTCAAATATTGATTTTGACTACACTTATATTCATTGAAACATTTCGTTAAGTCCTTATCTATCCAATACGATTGAATCATACAATCTTGTTTTTGAATCGCATTTAAGTCTAAACCATACTCTAGCTTTTTAAGTTCATAATAGTTCTTTTTCTGTATATATTTTGATTCAAGTTTATCCTTTTTTTGACTTTGAATCTCTATTCTACAAATTAGATCCGCCTTTTCATTTTGAATCGCATTTGTTACATCTCTACATTTCAAAGATAAAAAACTAGCCTTACTTTCATCAACTATTTCTACTTTTGATTCTATATTTGAAATCAACCTTTCATAATCTGGCACATTTAGTGTTTGAAGACCAATAAAAAAACAGACAAAAAAAGATATATATTTCATAAAACTCCTTCTACTGTCTGTCTTCTAAATTCATTGTATTTATTTTTCTTTGTACATGCAAGCACTATTTAAAATAATAAAACATAATGTTCCTGTCGCAACAATATTTAGCGTGCAATCTAACAATCCATAAATCAATACGATTGCGATAAAACACATCATCATGCCAAATAAAGCTGGATTTTCTTTCCTTGTATTTGAAGTAAAGATTTCTTTATTCAATACAAAAGTGTAACATAACACAAGAATTGTTCCGATTACACCATAAGAAAGAATAGAATCTATATAAATATTATGTGCGTGCGGTGCCTTATGACCATGCACCAAAGGATAAAACTTTTTATATGTCTGTGGTCCCCATCCAAAAAGTGGATACATTGAAATACATATAAATGCCGTTTTCCAAATCTTAATACGAGATGCGAATGTTGACATATCACTCATTCTAGGGATCAACGTTGGTTTTAAAAACACCAAGCCACATACACACAACTCCAATACAATAGATGTAAGAAATAATTTCTTCCAACGAACACAATATAAAAAGATAGGGAAAATCAGTACAAAAGGTAAGAGAGCTGTTCTAGATCCCGTTAGATATAACACAAAGAAGTTAAAGAATGCCACAATAACATAGCCAATCTTACAAAGAATGTTGTCATTTTTCACAAAACGATACATACACATGACACATACAAAATCAATGACCATCGCATAAATGTTCGCATTCATAAATGTTGATGTAATTCTTCGTTTTGGTGAATTAAAGATATGGAATTCTAAGAAGGTTCTTCCATTCGCAATTGAAATCTGATTAAATTGATAAAGTCCATAAATAGCTGCAAAAATAGATAGAATAATAATTAGATCACACATCTTTTCAAAAGTACTCTTTGTGATGCTTTTTCGATAATAAGCTCCATATAAACCAATCAACACAAATAGCCATGTATTGCCAAAACCATTCCAGTTTGAATATAAAATCGTAACAATGAATTCTAAACCAATAAAACCATATAAAAAAATAGCTCCCGTTTGATTTTTTATGGCATCCACTAATTTATGTCGACAAAAAGCCTGCACCAATATGCATGCAATTCCAACACTGGCTATTTGATAAGGTAAAAAAAGAAAGCATGTCGCCAACAATATCATTTTTTCATCTAAACTCATAGATACTCCTTCAAAAAAAGAAGCTGGATAAACCAGCTTGATTTTAAATCATGGTGCCGACTATCGGATTTGAACCAATGACCTACGCGTTACGAGTGCGTTGCACTACCACTGTGCTAAGTCGGCATATCGACTACCCATAAGGATAGCCTTTTTTTCTAAGATTGTAAAGCAGCAATTTGTTGCTGATAATATGCGATTTGTTGCTGCAAAGAATACAACATTTGATTGTTTGTATCAATTTGCGATTGAATCTGTGAACGATCCTCATCACTAGCATCCGCCAATTCCGATTCCAAACTTTGCGCATATTGCGCATATGTATCATAATCTTGCTGCAAACTATTTAAACTAGCTTGATATTCTTGGATTTTTGAAGCATTCTCAGACTTCTTTTGTTCCTCTTCTTGTTGCGCCTTTTCTTGAGCTGCCGTTTTTAATTCAGCTTGTTCTTTACATAAATCAATAAAATCTTTTCCCGTTTTTGATTTCGATAAAGAATCCACTTCCTTTTTCAAGCTCTTTGATAAAGAACTATACACCGACTGCATATCGGCAACAGCCATCTTTTCTTCATCCGACTTTGCATCCCAACTATTTAATAATCCAACAATTTGCTGGTAGGCTGGAAGCTTCACATCCTCTTTTGTCTTTTGAAGTTCTTTTACTTCCTTTAATAAAGCCGTATAAGACTTTCCTGTTTGTTCTTTAAAATATGCATTGATTGACGTTTTTTGTTTATCTAAAAGCTTTTTATAACCAGAATTCAAGTCAATAAGTTCTAGCTTTTCAGCATCCGACATCATATTATCTCCATATTCATCCGCATAAGATACTAACTTATCATATGTTTTCTGTTGTGCTGGTGAAACAATATTTTGTGGATCATAAACCAATACCTTATATGAATATACACCTAAAGCTGCCACACCTAATAAGATACATCCTAAAATAATCTTTGTGACCTTACTCATAGGTTTCTTTTTCTTCGATTTCTTTTCTTTAGGCTCTTTTTCTTTTTCTTTCTTTGGTTTATCTTTCTTTTCTTTCTTTTCCTTCTTTTCTTGTTTTTCTTTTAATTTCTTTACTTGCGAAGGCAATAATTCATCATCATCATTTGACATATCTTGCAACATCGTATGTACAAGATCTAATGCATCACTCGACTGCTCATTTTCAATAGATGAAGTTGTAAAATCATCCTCCATATGTTGGGAGTCAACTTTATTTTCTTCATAAAGACGCTCTTCTTCCGCAATTGTTTTTTGTCCACGCTCTTTTCGAAGCATATCTAAAGCAGAAGACATTGTCTTTTCTGCAAGTCTTCTTTCAGCTTCCGTCATCTGATGAACCTCTTTCGTTTTTTTCAGTTCCTCGTTATATTCTGTTTTTTTATCTAAAAGTGCTTTTGAATAAGCATCTATATTCTTATCATTTTTACTCATAATATATTTTCCTTAGTTCCAATCTATTTTAACACATTATAAGCCTTCTTTTTCAACAAATTCATAAAAAGATTTTTCTTTCGCAAAATCCTCTGGATTCACCTTCCCAACTGGCTGCGAGTAAAGAATAAACTCGTTTTCGCCATCCAATTCAAACATTCCATCACAAATCGAAGTCACACAAGCTCCAATCCCACAAGTTCCTAAGCCAATACTTGTACTTGCCAAATATATATTCTCGCCCACATGACCAAGATCGACCAATGCGATTCGATGGGCAAGATGACCGTAACGCCATTCCGTTCGGTATGGTACGTAGCTAAAATACAAAATCACATTGGCTTTTAAAGCCCATAATTGATCACATAAGGAAGATGCCAAAACATCTGACACTTTATCAATAGGATTCAAAAACTCAATACAATGCTTTAGAGGCAAATAATGATAGGTTCCAGGATCTAATCCTTCTACATTTTGACATACAAAATATAGTTCAAAGCCATGACGTGCTCCTCCAGAAGGTACTGTACGCAAAGTCGCATATTTTTTTCCACGAATTTGTTTCACACCTTGACAAGTCCAAAGAATATAAGATAGTTCTAATAAAGACATTGGTTCTTGCGTATACACACGACTACTATGACGTGTGTTGATAATATCTAGAAAGTTTGAACAGATTTGTAACGCATCAAAATTTTTAGGAAGTTCAATGGATTCCTTTCGCATTGCCTCTTTTACCAAAGGTGGTTGTGGAAGTTTTTTATCTTGATCCGATTCAAATTCTTCCACATCATATTTTAATTCTGAATAATCCATATAATTCCTTTCTTTAATGAGCTAACTCATCTAATAATCTTGCCTTTTGGCTTCCAATTAATAAAACCTGTTTGTATTTTTCATATATATCAATTGTATGTGAACTTAAATACAAAGCCATTTCAGCTGACATTGTTAAATTTGTGACAAATATTGTCATTTCCTGACCATTCTTAAATGCACTTTCCATAAATTCAAACGCATTTTCTATTTGAAGTTTCAAATCCGATTCAATCGACTCCATATTTTCTTTTTGTTTAAAGAATGGTTTTGTACTACAATTAAAACGCGACTTAGAATCTAGGCTTTCATCCACACTCACCTTTTGTATCTTATTTAACACAAACTCATATTCATGTTTTTGAGCAACACTTAATAATTCAGCCTGCAACTTATCATGATACAAAGCTATAAATTCCTTTACATGATCCACATAAAATACATCCATATGACTTCGGTAATTTTTTAGAAAACCAAACCATAAATCTGTACAATGTTTTTCAAAAGAATATATATTCACTTGTCTTAATAAACCGTCCATCACTAAATTGACTACAGATACTCTTTCATCAAAATCCGCATTAAACAAACGAGCGTAGATCGTACTTGATACATTTCCATTTAAAATATCATCAATGCCATAATCATCCTGATATTTTTTATACACCAAATAATAGGCGAAAACATCTTCTGCAATATCTTCATGATGTAAATATTCATAGATCGTATCTTGAGATATTTCCAAATGCATCTTTTCGTATGTATAAAGTAAATACGATAAATCTTCCCAGCCTCTAGCCGTCACAAATTCCATACCATCTACACTTGTTGAAACAGTATAAAAATTGTTAGGCTTTAATTCTAGATAGCTTAAAATCATTGGATGAATATGTTTTGAGATCGCATATTCTTTCCAAACATAATAATCCGTTTCTACATGAATATAACGAATACGATCCATTGTCACAACATCAAAATCACGAACTGATTTATTATATTCACTCGGATTTCCTGCAGCCACAATGATCCATCCACTTGGGACCTTCTGATTTCCAAAGGTTTTATTCTGTAAAAATTGAAGCATTGTAGGAGCCAATGTTTCCGATACACAATTGATTTCATCAATAAATAGAATTCCTTCTTTTAAACCCGTTTCTTCCATTTTCGAATAGACACTCGCAATAATTTCACTCATTGTATATTCTGTAATAGAATAGGTTTTGCCTTGAAATTCTTTTTCTTGGATAAAAGGAAGTCCCACCGCACTTTGACGCGTATGATGCGTAATCGTATAACTGACAAGTCCAATCTGACATTCCTTAGATATTTGTTCCATAATCTGCGTTTTACCAATACCCGGAGGACCAATCAACAATAAAGGTCGTTGATTCTTAGATTCAATTTCATATTCACCAAATTGATTCTTTGATAAATAAGCCTTTACGGTATTTTTTATTTCATTTTTTGCCTGTAATATATTCATAACTTTTCTTCCAATCTATACTGAATTGCCCAAGAAGGCACTTTACTTTGATCATAATCTTCTAAATAGATAAATGCCGTTTTATAAGCTGGACACTTTTTTGGATAAACGCCCTTTCCATCTGTAAAATAAAGTAAACCACAAAGATTTTGAAATACTTGTTGATCCACCAAATCATTCACATAGCTAAACAACGGCCTAAAATCGGTGTTGCCTCCCCCTATTAGAGTAAATGAATCCAACAAACGATTCATTTCATTTTGATTGGAAATGACATTCTCTTTTCGAATTCTATCATCACATTGAAGGATATATACCTTACATGATTTATAAAACATATTGGAAGTGCTTAAAATACTATATGTATTTGATATAAAACGCTTCGCAAGATTTTCATCAATCGAATAACTTGTATCCAACGCAATCACAAACTCATAGATCTTCTTGACTTCTTTTGTCTCTAAAGGTTCAATCAAAGGCATATTTTTATAAATAGACATACCATATGTGTAATACGACAAATCGAATTCATCCTCATTGATCTGCATTTCTTCTTTCATAATACTAAAACGTTTCAAAAATTGTGAAAATGAATACTTCGATTTTTTTGCCTGTAACCTCGATACAAGAAAGGCGTCTCCATCGTCATTCTCTTTACCTTTTTGTTTATGATCAAATACTGTCTGTTTGGCAACACTTTGCCACTTCTTTTGTACCGAAGACGATTGAGGTGTTTTTTCATCCTTTTCTTTAGGCCATAATGCATGATCATCCACCACAAATTCATAATATAAATTTTGAATATCATCCCGTGTACAAAGCCATTCATAAACCGTAATACAACTCAATCCATCCAACTTTTCAATTTGGTGATATACATCTTTTCGAGCATAGGATAAGATTCGTGAAACACTTTTTTTATGCATTGAATCCAATGTATATTCCACCACAATATCACAAGCTACATTCCAAATAAATTCTATACGATTTTTTCTTAGCCAAATATGACTATATAAACAATGCAAGATACTATGTAAGTAAGCGCGATTTAAAAAGATCGAATTCTTTTGAAAAAGCTCAATCACCTTCAATGGATTATAATAAAAATAAACTCCATTTGTAGCACATACACTTACACGCTCATCCTCTTTAAACATCAACGTATTTAACGCTGTTAAAAAATGTGGCATATCCATATAAAGTTCGGATCGAACAAGCTCTAATATATGAATTGCCTTTTCTTTTTCCCAATCCCTTTGTCGCATTAAAAATCCTCAAAAGAATATGCGGATGATGTTTCCATCTTCTTATTCTTTAATTCCATCAATACAGTTCGAGTTTCCAAATCTTTTTCCATAGAAATCAATACATCTAAAGCTTGTACATCCATACATTTTTCTTCTATTAATTTTTCAACCATAACACATATATCTTTATATGTATGTAAATAAGAAGTCAAATCATGTGCTCTTAAATAAGGGATGTATCTCTCAGATCCCGTCATAAATCTAAGAATCGCAACATGAAAGATACAAGATTCACTTTCTTCTGCACATAATTTTTCAAAACAAGCATCATAACCATCAAAATCAATTTTACCGTCTTTAAAACACTGTCGCATACGAAAGCCTTCCCCTTCAATATTCAAGGCAAAGATATGGGCCGGTCCCACTTCATCATAACCCCCATTGTATTCTGGATAGAATATAGAACCATCTATAAAATCGACTTCGATATCCCAAGTGATTTGAGTTAGTATTTGTTTTAAAATTGTGATACAAAATATAGAACAGTCATAATAGATATGATTGAGTCTTAAACAATTCATAAATACATCACTGCCAATACATATTAAACTAGAAGGTAAAAATATTTCTTTTAGCTTTCGACAATTGTAGAATGCATAATCCCCTAGTTTTGTGACTGTTTTAGAAAGCTTAACACTTTCAACATCACTACCACTACACTCATAATAACTAGAAGGAATTTCATGACTTAAAACAGAATTAGATAGATCGACTTCCTTTTTAGAAAAACAATAGTTTCCTATTTCACGCACAATATATCCATCAATGAATTCGGGTATTTCTATTGTGGGAGTCGATGCATATACACGCTTGATACAGATTGAATCTTCATTTATTTTTTCATAATATACACAAATTTCCATATGGAAATTATAACATAAAACAAAAAAAGACAACTACCGAAGTAATTGTCTAAATTTACAAGTGGTGCGGGTGAAGGGACTCGAACCCCCACGCCGAAGGCGCCAGATCCTAAGTCTGGTGCGTCTGCCAATTTCGCCACACCCGCATTTCCAACGTGCTCACATATAATACACTAACGCAAAATAAAATGCAAGCATTTTTTAAAAAAGAAGCTACATTTTTGTAACTTCTTAATGTAAAACAGTCGGTTGATGCATCATTTCGATTTCTTCCTGAACATAAGCCTCTACTTTTTCTAAAAGCTCATCCGTAACTTCGATGTCTCCAATCATAAAAGGGCCATCTTGCATATTGCCTTCTTTCACAAACTTAATTTGTGGAAGCTGTGGCATACGATGATTTCCTAGTTGTTTTTCAATTTTCTTCAATTGCTCTAAAATAGGTTCGGCAATCTCTCTAATCATTTCTTCTTCTGTCATACTCAGTATTATAATAAACCCCCATCATTTTGACAAGTTTTAACATATGTTTAAATTGCATTCGAAACCATTGAATCCAATTTAAATCAGAGTAACATACTACATGAACTGCTAGAAGCATACTACTTCTAGATTTGTTCATACGCACCCTGGCCTATGCTTTTCAACATAAGTTCTGGGTGCTTTTTATTGAACCGATTCTAATTCTTCTAATGAAATAGGACCTGGTCTTAATACTTGTAGTTTTTCCTTTGTGCAATCTACAATTGTACTTGCCTGTAATGCTTTGCACGTACCTAAAACAATTCCATCTATTTTTGGAAGTTGTTCATATACATCATCACTTGTGAGTGCTGTCTTTTCTCCAGATTGATTGGCACTTGTAACTAAGATTGGACAATTCAATTCATCAATCACATCTAAGATAAATTTTTCATCTGGAATACGAATCGCAATCGTACTTAGGCCATTTGTATACGCTGGATCGACATTTTCTTTCACATTGACAACTAAAGTTAATGCGCCTGGCAAAAACTTAGCAGCAATCTTTTCGATTCTTTCATCCACTAAAGCAACTTGTTTCATTTGTTCTATATTTGAAACCATCATCGGAATGGGTTTCGTTTCTGGACGATGTTTTGCGCGTTTTAATCGTTCTAAATCGTCTAAATTACCATACTTTACACCTACACCATACACAGTATCTGTAGGTAAAGCTATAATTTTATGTTCATTAAATGCACACGCCACTTCGTGTACTTGATTTTTTGTATATTCTATCATGTTTACACCTCTGTCTAAGACATTATACATCTTTTATGATAAAATACACTAAGAAAGAAAGGATGTTTTTCTATGTTTGAAAACACAATTGCGGCTATTTCCACTTCTTTACAAGATGGCGCCATTTCCATCATTCGTTTAAGTGGAGATCAAGCTATTGAAATCACTCAAAAAATATTTGACCGTAATATTATGAATGCGAAAAGTCATACGATTCATTATGGCTTTATTATAGATCCAGATAAAAATCCAGTGGATGAAGTTTTAATCTCTATTTTTAGAGCACCAAAAACATATACACGAGAAGATATTGTAGAAATTAACTGTCATGGGGGTACTTTTATTACACGTAAAATCTTATCCATGGTTTTAAGTGCGGGAGCCGATCTTGCCAAGCCAGGAGAATTTACGCAACGCGCCTTCTACCATGGAAGAATTGACTTATCCCAAGCTGAAGCTGTTCAAGACATGATCGAAGCGAGCAACAATACAGCGGCTACTATGGCGATTCATGGAATTAAGGGAAGTGTAAAAAAACTACTCCAACCTTTGATTGATGATTTAATGGATATTATTGCACAAATTGAAGTGAATATTGATTATCCTGAATATGAAGATGTCGAACAATTAACAACGAATGACTTGTTACCCAAAACAAATGATTGGTTAGAAAAAATTGATCACATTCTTTCTCGTGTTCAAACGGGGCAAATGTTAAAAAAAGGAATTGATACTATTATTGTTGGTAAGCCAAATGTTGGTAAATCCAGCTTACTGAATGCCCTTCTTGAAGAAGATAAAGCCATTGTTACAGATATTGCCGGGACCACAAGAGATTTGGTTGAAGGTCAAATCCATATTGGTAGCGTTCAATTAAACCTAATTGATACAGCGGGCATTCGTGAATCAAATGATAAGATTGAACAGATTGGTATCGAAAAGAGTCAAGAAAAATTAAAAGATGCCAAATTGGTTCTTTTAGTCTTTGATGGTTCCAAAGAATTGGATGAAGAAGACAAACAATTATTAGAACTGACAAAAGATAAAATGCGCTTAATTATCTATAATAAATTAGATAAGGCAGAGGCAAATAAAGATGACATTTGGATTTCAGCTTCCAATAAAGAGATTCAGCCATTGATTGATGCCTTAGAAAATCTGTATCAAAATGATTTATTAAAAGAAGATCCATTACTTTCAAATGAGCGTCAAATTGGTTTATTGAATCTAGCCAAAGAAGATATGTTAAGGGCGAAAGAAGCCATGAATAGGATGGTAGAGCCTGATTTAATTGAGATGGATATTCAGGCAGCTCATGATCACTTGAAAGAAATCTTAGGTGAAGTTCATAGAGAAGATTTATTGGACACTTTAT
>UMEK01027959.1_pt1 | contig 12190 bp, 14 predicted proteins | sample 1964721 | NCBI WGS metagenome assembly UMEK01 (sample SAMEA4836017, study PRJEB28245) | human gut metagenome | biome: gut microbiome; material: fecal sample | place: Denmark | collected 2008 | reverse complement strand
GGTAAAGCCGCCAGTAAGTTGCGTAAAGCTGATTTTCAAGTCCTCTATCTGCTGGCGGAAGCGTGCGCGTTTCTCTGCCGTGCTTTCCATAACGGTGGCGGCCTGCTCCTCTGCGCTGTTTGTGCCCGTTACGGCTTCGGTAAACTGTCCCAGCTGCTCAGTACCCTGCACGAGGGCGCGCGCCGCGTTGGCGTTCTCCATGCCGAACAGCTTGCTGAACAGTGCCGAGTCGTTAAGCACTGGCTTCAACAGTTCGAGCCGCTCTTTCAGGCTCTTGCTCTTGTCACCTAAAGCCAGCACGTCGATGCCAGCCCGTTCCAGTTCCTCGCGCGTGTCTTTGGGTAGGAAGCGGCCTTGTGAGAGTATCGAGAGGGTGTTGCGCAAAGCCACACCGCCCTCGCTGCCTTTCTTGCCTGCCTTGTCGAGCACCTGAATGGCTGCGTTCGTTTCTTCAAAGCTCACGTTTGCTGCCTTTGATGCCATACCGCATTGTTCCAGCGCAGCCTTGATGGCTGGAAGCTCCGCACTGCCCGCCTGTCCTGCCGCTGCCATGACATTCATCATTTCCGCCATTTTTCGGCTCGCCTCCATAGGGTCGGCGAGGCTCACACCGTACTGGTTCATGGCTGTGGTCAACACTTCGGCGGCTGCCGTTCCGTCATTGCCCATTAACTTGCTGGTCGTCTGGATAGCGTCGCCCATGGCTTTGAGTGCTGCGGGGCATTTGCCAAGTTCAGGCGAGAGTTGGGAAAGAATTAGTTTGTAGCCTTGTACAGCTACGCTTGCATCCGTACCGAAAGCCTTTGCCGAGCTTCTTGCGTACCCCTCTATTATTTTCAGTCCCTCGCCTGTCACACCAGCCACAGCCGAAAGGTCGTGCATCTGACTGTCGAGAGTTACCGCGTCCTGTCCTATGCTGTTAAATACGCCTGCGAGTTTTTGGATGCCGCTTGATGCCAAATCGAACTTTGCGAAACTTCCTGCGAGTTTGTCAATAACACCAAGTGACCCGCTCACCTGAGCGGTAAAGTCGCCCGTTGCGCGTGACATATTGTTAATGGCAGAGGAATAGTTGCCGTTTACGTTAAAATTGTACTCAAAGTTTTGCATAATCCAATTTATTACACTACATTTGCCGCAGTGTTAAACATTACAATATGATAGAGGCTATATTTTTATTTTTCGTCAAGGTGCTGGTGGTGCTATTTTGCATCGTCGTAACACTTGCGCCCATAGTTGTGGCCTTTATGTTCTGCTATGGTCTTTACAAAGACCTTTTTTGCTCACCGAACAAAGCCAAAAGCACGCGCGATAAAATCTCAGCGTGATTTTTCATCCTCATTTCTTCCAGCCACAAAGCCTCTGCGTACCACCCCGCGAAGTCATCGCCGCTCCCTGCCGTCGGGTCGATGTGCAGATTTGAGCGAATGAGCGCACAGGCTTTTATAAACCCGTCCTTGTCTTCCTTTCCCTCTGACACGTCAACCCTCAGCAGGTGCGACGTTATACGTTTTTTAGACTGGCGGCTGCTCCTGTCAGCACGGTGTTGAGCTGTGCCATGGTAGGCACGAACAGAACAGGGTCGGTGCGCATGAACTCGCTGCCGCCGAGCCAGCATCCGTCAAAGAGGATTGTGCCAGCCTTTACCTCGTCTGTCTTCGCCACCTTGGTACTGGCGGCCATTACCTCCATGCTTGGGCGTTTGAAATAGCCTACATGCTTTTCGCCGTCGTCTTCCACCTCGATGCGTGCGACCTTGCGGTGCTGACCTTTCCAGCGTTTTACCTGCTCCTCAGTAACACCGCCGTCAAATACCTGTATTTCTGTTTTCTTTTCTGCCATAGTCTTAATGGTGTTTAATCTGTTGTTTAATACTGTTTAAGCGTTTATTACTTGTTATGCCAGTCGATGTGCGACATAACGAGGTCGAGGTCAACTGTCTTGCCTGTGTCGCCCTCTGACCAGCCGCGCCCGTTCTTCTTGAAAAGGCAGTTGCGCAGCTTGTCTATAACGGGCAGACCTTGTGCAGGCAGGTAGCTCACCGTAATGTTAAAGGGGGCGATGTCCTGCAACCTGCCGCTTGGGGCTTGTCGCTGTATGGCCACGACCTCCTCGTGGTAGAGCGTTATTTTTCCCGTGCAGGTGATGCGTCCCTTGCTGTAGCCCACGGGGTAACGGCCTGCACCATATTTCTGGTCGACCTGCTGCTCGTCGTTGTACTCCACGCCTGTAATGCCCGTAATTGGCACGCCTGCGATTGTCACCACGATGTCAGCCCAGCCCACCAACTCGCCGTTTACATACGGAATGCCGTTCTGTATCTGTACTTTCATTATTCAAGTGATTTTACAAAACCGATTTTTACTTTGAACTTTCTCACCACACCCACAGGCACGTTCTTGATAGTCACCTCGATGGTGCTTGTGCTCAGTACGTCCTGCTCCGCGTCTATCTCTGCTTTGTAGCCGCTCAGCTCGCCTGCCTTTTCCATTTCCTCCAGCGGTATGTTGGCCGTTGTCTCAAGGTGGCTTACAGTGTAGCTTTGCAGCTTGCCCGTGTCAGGGTCGATATACACGTTGCCGCCCAGTTCGGGGGTCAGGTAGGTGCGGATGCCGCGCACGGCCTTGTCCATGGTGCGCACGCTTTCGATGGCGGCATAGTCGCTGGTGGGGCTGTCCATGGTGTGACTGTCATTCCAGTAACTGCCAGCCACGCCCACCACGTTGTTAAGGAACAGATAGCGGTTTGCGTCGAGCTTCTCCAGCTCGCCCTTGTCTATGGTGCGTACCAGCGTGCCGTCTCCGAGTGCTGGCATACTGATACCAGACGGAAAGTTCTTGACCCATGCGATACACTGGTGTACGGCTGCCTTCGAGAGTGTGCCGAGTGCCACGCCGATGGCCGACACGGTGGCCTTGGTCTTGTTGTCCTTGCTCTTGTAGAGTTCCGCACCCGTGCCGCTGCCTGCCTGAGCGATAACCACGCTTACACGCGGGTTGTTTGTTGCGAGGTTGCTTGGCAGGTTCTTGTAGTTGCTCACCAGTGGCGCGTAAAGCGTCGAGAGCGGTGCATTCTCCGTATCGAGACTGTCGGCCACAGACTCCAGCTTCACGATATTGTCAGCTGTCGGTGCGGTGTCACCGTTCCAGATGGCCATTTGTCGGATGGCTCCCTCCGCATAGTTCTGCACCGTTTTCAGCTCCTGAAATGTCATGCTCTCTGGTTTTGAGAACAGACCCACGTAAAGCGTGATGCTTGGATTTATGCGGAACACCTCTTCGAGCTGGTAGTGCAGCATCTTCACGCTCCATGCCGTTGCGTCTGCTGTAATGCCCAGTTCTTCGGCCTTGTCTATGGTGCTGACGGCTTGCACTGGCTCCGTCTTGAAAGCGGCGGGAATGTCGGCTTCCAGTAGATAGGCCACAAATCCGCTCACATGGTCTTGGCCGTTTTGTGACTTTGGCACGTTGCCATTCTGGCGCACGATTGTTAAACTTGTTGCCATTGTTATTTACTTTTGTTTCGTTTATATTTGATGATGCCCACGGCTGCGCTTGTGACAAGCAGGACGCACAGTAGCCCGCATTTCCATGAAGTGAATATCGTGTGTGCGGGCTTTACTGTCTCTTTTGTCTTGCTGTCGCTTGTGGTGGCCTTGGTGCCCTTGTCAGTGGTCTGCCGCTCCACTTCGGTATCAGTGCGCTGCTGGCTTTGTTCCGCAGTGCTGTCCTTGCTCTGCACGTTCTTTCGGTGCTTTACCTTGGCTTTCACGGGTGGCAGTCCTGTCTGGCTGTCGGGCGGTTGCGATGTGTCGAAAATTATAACGTCCGTTTCGCTCTGGCTGTTCTGCTCGTGCAGGGTGGTAAGCCTCTTGCTTATCTCCACCCTCACCATGCTGTCGAGCCGCTGCTGGTAGTCGTTATTTTCCTGCGTTGTCGCTCTCTGTTCCGTTGTCGCGCTCTTCGAGCTTTTGCAGCTGGCGAGAAACGGGGCAGTTATCAGCATGAGCGCAAGAAGGGATTTTCTCAACCGCTTTTCTGAACTTGTCAACGTCACGGCGTAAACTGTTTATTTCTTTTTTTAGCGGCGTTACAATACCCTCGACCAAAATGTCGTTTGCCTTGCGCACGTTCTCCAGTTCACTGTCTTTCACGCCAGCGAGTTTTTTCTGTACCTCCGCCCGCAGGCTGTCGATTTCCGTCTTGTACTTCTGGCTTTGCAGCTTTGCGCCGATCCATGCGCCCAGCGGTGCGCTAATGGTTGCCGTCAGTGAAGACACGATGAGGGTTATTATTTCGCTGCTCATTCATTTTTATTGTTTTATTCCTATCTCTTTGAGCCATGCTGCCACGTCGAATGACGGGCACGCCTTGCCCTTGTTTAGTTGATGGTGTCCGACGATCAATACTTCGGGGTGCTTCTCGTGGAAGTCTAGGACATAACGCTTCAAGGCCGCTTTCTGTGCCTCTGTGCGGGTGTCCTGCGGGGTCTTGCCGTCGGCTGCACAGCCTCCAGCATACACAATGTGTCGGCTTACCGAGTTGAAGCCTGCCGCCCCGTTGGTTATCTCCCAGCTGTCCACCCACTCGTCCTCGTTGTTGGCCACGAGCCGCTCCACACTGCCGTCCAAATGGAAAAGGTCGGTATATCCTACCTGTTTCCACCCGCGACCCACAGGCGGCGGCGAGGTGTGCCAGCGGCGTATTTCCGCCGCCGTCACCTCACGGCCTGCCTTTGTGGCTGTGCAGTGAATGACTAAATACTTCTGTTTCTGTGCCATTCAGTTAGCGGGGATTTATTGTTAGGATGCCTTTGCACTCACCACGGCTGCACGGGTGCAGTCGCCTTTGAGTGGCAGGGCGATATTCCATTTGCGGAAGTTTACGATGTTGCGGTGGTAGAGCGGGTCGTTCACCGCGTCCTGATGGAAGAACTGCACCGAGCCGTTTGCTTTCATCATGTTGTTTACACGGAAAGCAACCGATGCCTGCATGTCCGTGGCTGCTGGTGCCTTGCCAAATGCGATTTTGTTCAGTGTGGTGGCATTGTAGTAAGGGCATTTGTTGTACTCGTAGATGTCGAAGCCGTACAAACGGGTGATTTTACCCTCCGTGTCGTTGATGTTGTAGTGCTCCGCGTAGTTCTTCGAGGTCTCCAGCAAGTCATTGCTGTGGTCAGGGCAAAGCACGAGAACACGGCCGTCTTGTGGCATTTTCATATTGTCACACTGGCGTTTCAGTTCGATGAGGTCGGCTACTGTGAACTTCTTTCTGCCGTTCACAGCCTCGCCCGTGGTGGTGATAACAGGGGTTTTCTTTTCCTTGTTGCCGTCAGGTGCATAGGCATGAAGGGCTTTTTCCCATGTAGCCTCCTTTAAGGCTTCACGGTGACGCTCCAGCACACTGCCCATTTTGTCGTAACTTACGGCATGAAGCTCGTCGTCGGTCACGGGGGTGGCCTCTGTGTCGAAACGGTCGAGGCTCACTGGCTTGTCTGCGTCGTCCAGTTTGGTGATGTTGAGCGGGTAGGTCTTGTTATTGACCAACACAGCAGGGTCACCGCCGATTTCCGTAAAGTGGATAACGTCTTGGTTCACATACTGGTCGTATGAGCGTACACGGTCATACCAGCCTACCGCTGTGGGTGGCGTGCGGAATGCCTTAATCATTTCGCCTGTCCACACCTCTGTCAGCACGCCAGCGCGCGCCACGTTCTTGGGAAGATGGGGAAGCAGGAAAATAGCCACAAGGTTGGCTACCACTGCGCCCTTCCATGCCGAGAAGCCGAATACTGCGGCGATGGCCGCGCCTACGGCTGCATTAACCAGTAAGGCCACCAACACGGTGGTTGCTACTGTAAGGAATTGTAATGTTTTGAACTTCATTTGCTTGTTTATTTGCTGTTTAATATGGTGTTTAATGCTGTTTACTGCACCTTTCAGTCTTCCAGTTTCGGGCAGTCGATGCCGTACTCTGCCTTGTAAAGGCGCATATACTCGTTTGGGTTGTCCTTGCGCAGCTTGCTCACTTTGTCGGCTGGCACCTCCGAGAGCTTGGCAAAGGTCGCCTGCTCAGGCTGGCCTTGTGGCGCGTCCTTGGTGGTGTCTATCACGTCGGTAGGCTTGCGCGCGGGCTGCATAAGCTCAAGCGTCTGGCGTAGAGCGTCCACGCCTGATGTCTTGCCCAGATTGACAAAGAACTCCTTGCGGTCGGCTGTAATGCGTCTTTCGGTAATTGCTGCGTCCACCTGTGCCGTGATGGCGGCGAGGGTGAGCGTTTCCGCATTGTCGGCCTTTGACTTCAACGCCGTAACAGCGGCGTGTACCTGCTCCTCCGTTGCGGTCTCAGCCAAGCCGAGGAGCAAAAATGTTTCTTTCTTCATGTTTTTACTGTTTGTATTTTCGTTTGACTGTGCCGCAGCCTCTGGCCTTGGCGTTTCTTTTGGCTTTGAGAGCTTCACCAGCGGCAAAAGGTCGCAGTCCTGACCAGCCGCCAGTTCCAGCAGTTTGCCGCCGCCGTAGAGTTTCAGGGCTTCATCGTTTGCGCCAATGTCCACGATGCTGACCTCCACAAGTTTTGAGGCGGTGGCGGTGGCGCGTGTCTGACCTTGCACGAGCATGGACGGGTCGGTGCTGTACTCCAGTATTTCGATGCCTGCCGAACACATGTTCAGATAGCCGTCCTCCCATTTTGTCGCTATTTTCTTGGCGAACTCGTCTTTTTCGTCAAACTTCGGTGTGCCTATCAGGCGGTCGCCGTCCACACGCAGGTTTTCCATTCTGCCGATGGGCATGTTGTCACCGCCACGGCGGTGCATCCACAGCAGAACGGGGTTTCTGCAATATTGCGAGGTGTCCAGCCCTTCCGTTATTACACGGCTGCCGTAGCTGTTCAGCCCGCTTGTGCTTATTACTACTTCTTTTGGCATTGTATATTTGTTTTGCTTTGTTCAACTTAAATAAGGCGGCGGACTTCACAGCTGGCCGCCTTTGAAATTCGTACTCCTGAAAAAATCAATCCAATAACCTTAAAAATCTACTATATGACAAAAACTAATCCTATGGTGTTGCGGTGGCAGGACTCGAACCTGCAACCTTTGGGGAATGAACCCAACGAGCTGCCATTGCTCTACACCGCGATGTAACACGCCGGCAAAAGTCGCAAAATCCGTCCGCCGCCACAAAAAGAGTGTCGAAGTTTGACACTCTTTTTTCATTTCAGCCCGAAAATGGGGACTTTTGCACTCGTATTACGCCGATATCCACCTCTTTGGCGGTGTGTCGGCGTTTCGTTTTATGTATCACGCTAAAAGCATTAAACTTATGAATGAGCACAAAGAAAGAACTTGAGGACAAGAAGGACTACGCCCGACTCCTCTACATGCAGGGCGAACAGCAGAAGACCATTGCCGAAAAGGCGGGGGTCTCGCCTCAGACCGTCACAAAGTGGGTAAATACTGGCAACTGGTCAGAACAACGCGCCGCGCAGAATATCACACGCCCCGAACTTGTTAATAAGCTGCTGCGCACGGTCGACAAGATGATAGAGGCGGTAAATACCAGCGAAGACCCAGACGCGGCCAACGGCTTGGGCGACAAGCTGGCAAAGTTCGCCGCTACAATAGAAAAGCTCGACAAGCACACCAGCATCGTGGATGTTATCGAGGTGTTTATGGCTTTCGGTAAATGGCTGCAATATCAGGCGCAGTACGACGAGGACATTACGCCCGAACTGTTGAAGACAATAAACAAGTACCACAACCAATATATAAACTACCTCATGCAGAACAAACTAATTAAGTAGCCATGCCAAATTACGACAAACTTACGCCGAAAGAGGCGTTACAGCAGTGGAAGGCGCATTGCGAGACAGTGCAGGAAGCCACCACCGTGGATGCACACGAGACGGACGCGCAGAAGAAACAGCGCATTAAACGCCTGCTTTCAGATTATGGCGCGTTTGTCGACTATTATTTCCCGCACTACACCACCAACCCGCAGACGGGCAGACAAACACCCTGCGCCCCGTTCCACCTCAAAGCGGCAAAGCAAATCATTTCAGACCGAAATGTAAAGGCGGTTTTCAAATGGCATAGAGGCGCGGCAAAATCCACGCATTTGGACATTTTCATCCCTATGTGGCTAAAGGCGCAGATTTACGGCGGTGCAGAGCTTCGCCAGTTTTGGGTCATGGTCTTGGTGGGAAAGTCTCAGGACAACGCAAATACGCTGCTGGCCGACTTGCAGGCGGAATTACAATACAACAAGCGGTATGCCGCCGACTTCGGCGAACAGTACAACAACGGCACATGGGAGGAGGGTTCTTTTGTCACAAAAGACGGTACAGCCTTTTTCGCCCGTGGTCGTGGACAGTCGCCCCGTGGTCTTCGTTATCGCTCCCACCGTCCTGACTACATTGTCATTGACGACTTGGACGATGACGAGCTTTGCGAAAACCCTGCCCGTGTGTCACGCCTCACGGATTGGGTTAAAGAAGCTCTTTTCGGTGCTCTGGATGGTGGCCGTGGCCGCTTCATCATGGTGGGCAACCTCATAGCAAAGAACTCCGTACTGGCGAATATATGCGCCATTAAGTCCGTTAAGGTCTCGCAGGTCGATATTCTGGACAGGGAGGGGCGCGTGTCATGGGCGGCGAAGTGGACACGCGAAGAGGTGCAGGCCATTGAGGATTTCGAGGGCTACCGCTCCTTTCAGAAAGAGTACATGAACAACCCGATTGTCGAGGGTGCCGTCTTCCGTCAGGACTGGATAAAGTGGGCAAAGCGGCCAGCGTGGCGCGACTTCACGGAAATTGTGCTGTATATCGACCCCTCGTGGAAGTCAAGCACAAAAAACGACTACAAAGCCGCAAAGCTGTGGGCTAAGGACAAAGCGACACGCCTCTGGCACTTGCGGGCTTTCGTGCGTCAGGCCACCATTGCCGAAATGGTACGCTGGTGCTATGACCTCTACGAGTGGGCGCAGCAGACAGGCATTGCCGTAAAGTTCTATATGGAGGCAAACTTCATGCAGGACAAACAGCTCGAAGACTTCGCCACAGAAGGAATGTTACGAGGCTACCAGCTGCCCATTATTCCAGACAAGCGAAAGAAGCCCGACAAGTTCCAGCGTATCGAGAGCGTCGCCCCTCTGTGGGAGCGTGGCTTCGTCTTTTACGACGAGAGCCAAAAGGACGACCCCGACATGGTGCGTGCCGTTGATTTCACGCTGGCCTTCCAGAAAGGTATGCGCGGCCACGATGATGCGCCCGACGCAGACGAGGGGGCTATCTATCTGCTGCAAAAACATTCGAGCATTTCAAGTTTCACGCCGTCTTTCGGCAAACGTCGGTCGGCTAAAAATATAACATGGTAATGAATAAAGTAAAGCATTTTATCCGCGCCGTGGTCTTTGACCTCCGCGCACGTAGAGCCATTCGTAAGGCTCAGCGCAGTGCAAACCTGCACCGCCGCAAATTCTTGGTGCTTGTATGGAACGGACGTCCGCGTGTCGTTTCCATGCAGGGTGTTAAAAAGCTGATACGCCAGCACCGTTTTTCAAAGGGTTTCACCGCAGAGACGGCACGAAAGGTTGCCATGTTCGAGGCTGTGCCGCAGCCATTGGACAAGTGCCGCCGCTGTTCTTTTTCTTTCCGTAAGCGCAATGTTTCTAAACGATGATGATTACAAGGCGGTGTGCGATGATTTCGAGTTTGAGACGTTGCAGGCCAACACCGACCTCAGACTGACCGCCGAGCGTACGGCACAGGAACAGATAAGCAGCTACACTCGCCACCGTTACGATATGGCGCGGGCGTTCCGTCAGACTGGTGCAGACCGCAACCCGCAGCTGGTGCAGTGCTGTGTCAATATAGCCCTGTGGCTAATGGTTCACCGCCTGCCGCAGAATATGGGCATAGAGCGGCGCGAAAGCCTGTATAACGAGAGTATAAAGTGGCTGCGTGACGTGCAAGCGTCGAAAGCCTCGCCCGACTTCCCCACCTATATGGGCGTTGACGGCGACACAGACGCTAACAACCCAGTAAAATGGGGAAGCCAGAAGAAGACGCGTCCTACTTGGTAAACAGATTAAACGCCGTTTAATGGGCTTTCAAAGGCTCATTAAACGGCGTTGAACACTTTATTTAACAGCATTAAAGCAATGGATTTTTTAAGCAGAATTAAAACGGCCTATGCCGCCGTAACGGGCGAGCAGATATATTCACGCTACGACATGCAGCGGCTCGCAAAGTTTGCACGTTCAAAGCAGGGCTTGCGCCTTACTGCGCAGCTCTTGCAGCAGACCGACACGCTCACGAAAAAGGATGTGGGCATATGGAGGCAGGCATGGCAGATGGCCATAAATGTAGATAACCCGCAGCGCGCCCTGCTCTACGACATTTACACGGACAACCTCATTGACCTGCACCTACAGGGCTGTATCTCGCAGCGTGTGGGAATGGTCAAGCGCAACAAGTACCGACTTGTGGGAAAAGACGGCAAAGAAGACGAAAAGGCCACCGACCTGCTCCGCAAGGAATGGTTCGACGACTATTGTACGCACGTCCTCTTTTCACGCTATTGGGGACACTCGCTTATACAGTTCGGCGATGTGGTCAAGACTTCCGACGGCATGAAGTTCGACGGTGTGGAACTTGTGCCGCGCAAACACGTATGCCCTGAGCATGGCGTGCTGCTCAAAACAGTAGGCGAAGACTGGCACTGTGGCATTCCATACCGAGAGGGCGAGTTCTCACAGTGGTGTCTGGAAGCCGGCGGCAAAACCGACCTTGGTCTCCTCCTTTCATGCTCGCCCCAGTGTATCAGCAAACGCAATATGCTTGGCTTTTGGGACATGTTCGGCGAAATATTCGGTGCGCCCATGCGTATAGCCAAAGCCACTACGACCGACGACAAAGAACGTGCGAAAATCGAGAACGCGCTGGAAAACATGGGGTCTGCCTTTTGGGGACTGTTCCCAGACGGCACGGATATAGAGATAAAGGAAACAAGCCGCGGCGATGCCTACAACGTCTTCGACCGACGCATTGACCGCTGTAACTCCGAAATGTCAAAGGGTATCCTCAACCAGACTATGACCATAGACAGTGGCAGTAGCCTTTCTCAGTCTGAAACTCACCTCGAAGTCTTCGAGAATGTGGTGGAAGACGACAAGACCATGCTGGCATACAACATTAACGACAAGCTGATGCCGTTCATGCTCATGCACGGTTTTCCCGTGGGCGGCTTGCGCTTTGAGTGGGACGATGCAGCCAGTTTCTCGCCTGCCGAGCAAAGGGAAATAGAACGCCTCCTGCTGGAATACTACGAGATAGACCCGCAGTATTTCATCGACAAATACAATGTGGGTATCACGGGCGTGCGTCAGGCAAAGACGCAGCCAGACAGTTTTTTCAGATAAGCCCCGCGCAGGCCGCAGACCTGCGCAGCTCTTACGGGGCGTTTCACTCTGCACTGCTCCAGCTCTACGAGGACGATGCCCTCACGCTGGCACACGGCGAGGGCGGCGAGGCTCCCGTGTTCGATGCGGCTCTTTTCGACGATGCCGCACAAATGGTATATGACGCTGGCGGCTTTGATGTCTCGCAGCTCACCGACCCACGCGCCCGAAAGGTCATTGACGAGACGACGCGGATAATTAACCGTGCCGTCGATGCTGCCGTGCCGCATGAAGTCCCCGAAACGCTGCGCTATGCGCTTGAAAACAACGGTTTCATCTTCTCTGGCTTGAAGACTTTCCACGCCCTCCGCGAGGTTGGGCTTTCCATGCTCGACGACCAGGGGAACGTGAAGCCTTTCGACGACTTCCGTAAAGACGTGCAGCAGATTAACAAGAACTATAATGTGAACTGGCTTAATGCTGAGTATAAGCACGCCCTTGGCTCTTCACTCATGGCAGTTAAGTGGAACGACCTGAAACAGGACACCGACCGCTATTTCCTCCAGTACCGCACGGCGCAGGACTCCCGTGTGCGTCCAGACCATGCGGCTCTCGACGGCATTACGCTCCCTGCCGACGACCCGTTCTGGTCTAAATATTACCCGCCTAATGGTTGGGGCTGCCGTTGTCAGGCAGTGCAGGTGCGCCGCTCCAAATACCAGCCTTCCGACCCGAAAGAGGCCATGAAGTTAGGCGACGAGGCCACGGAAACGCTCAAACAACAGATGTTCC
>UMEK01012124.1_pt1 | contig 12226 bp, 9 predicted proteins | sample 1964721 | NCBI WGS metagenome assembly UMEK01 (sample SAMEA4836017, study PRJEB28245) | human gut metagenome | biome: gut microbiome; material: fecal sample | place: Denmark | collected 2008 | reverse complement strand
AAAAATACTTGAATTTTATATAGTTAGCTTTTTAAAACAAAAAAAGAACGGAGAATTTTGATTTCTTTGCATTAATATTATTAGAACATGTGAAGGTTAGTTCATCAATTACTAAGATGAAATAAATGAAAAATAAAAAAATATCACTAAAATGTGATATTTATATTTATGTTTATATCCATTTCCTCTATAATTAAAATAAAGAAAGAGGTCTAATCATATGGAAATTAGTTATAATAGGTTGTTTAAATTATTAATTGATAAAGGTATGAAGAAAACTGAATTTGCAAAAATAGCAGGACTTACTCCTGGAACATTAGCAAAACTTTCAAAGAATCAAACAGTTTCAATGGATTCTTTAATTAAAATGTGTAAAACATTAAATTGTACATTTGATGATATTGTAGAGATAGTGAGGAAGCAATAATGATAGTTTTACCAAGGTCAAATGACACGGATTTAAGACAGATACTATACGATGTCCAAGAAGGGAAAATACAGTTACCTGAATTTCAAAGAGATTGGACTTGGGATGATAATCGAATTCGAGGAATTATTGCAAGTTTATCTCAGGGGTATCCTATGGGAGCTGTTATGCAATTACAATATGGAAATCCTGATATTAAATTTAAATATCGTACTATTACTGGAGTTGAAAATAAAAATGTTACTCCAGAATATTTAGTATTAGATGGACAACAAAGATTAACATCAATTTATCAGTCAACATATAGCAATCAGGTTGTTGCTACAAAAACAGATAAAGGTAAGTCTATAAAAAGATTTTATTATTTGGATATGAATAAATGTTTAGATGATAATGAGGATCGTCTAGATGCTGTTATTAGCGTTCCCCAAGATAGAAAAATCAAGACTAATTTTGAACGCGATATTATTATGGATCTGTCCACTAGAGAATTTGAATATCAATTAAAGATGTTTCCAATAAATATCATCTATGATAATACACAATTAATGCAGTGGAATTTTGGATACATGGTGTATTATAAAGAGGACGTGAATGCTAATGATTTGTTAAATCGATTTCAAAAAGAAGTTGTAGAAACCATTCTACAGTATAAATTGCCAGTAATTACACTAGATAAATCCACTCCACGAGAAGCTGTATGTAAAGTTTTTGAAAATGTAAATACAGGTGGAGTTCCACTAACCGTATTTGAATTGGTTACAGCTACTTATGTTACTAATGAGTTCGATTTAAGAAAAGATTGGGAAAAATGTAAAAAAATAATCAGGGCTGAAAATGAAACGTTAAGAACTGATTTATTAGATGGAATTGATGAAATAAATTTTTTGACATCAGTTACTTTATATACTTCTTACAAAAACAAAGTAAATGGAAAAAGCGGAACAATTTCTTGTAAGAAAAAAGATGTTTTAAATTTACCTTATGAATCTTATTTAGAAAATAGAGATGCAGTGCTTGATGGATATAAAATAGCAAGAGAATTTTTACTTCAAAATGAATATGTATTTAGACAAAGAGATTTACCTTATACAACCCAATTAATTCCACTTTCTGCAACTTGCGCTTATTTAGGAAAGAAAACGTGTAATGAACCCAATACCAAAAAGATTTTAGAGCGATGGTATTGGTGTGGTATTCTTGGAGAAATGTATGGAGGTGCAAATGAAACTAGGTATGCAAATGATATCGAAGATATCGTAGATGAAGTGTCCAAACATCCTAGTCAAATGAGAACAGTTAATAGTTCCTTCTTTTCAGCAACACGTTTATTGACATTACAAACACGTTTAAGTGCAGCTTATAAAGGAATTATGGCTCTATTATACAAAGCGGATTGCAGAGATTTCATGGATAATTCGAAAATGAATTTGGTAAACAGTGTCATTCTTTCACCTGATATTCATCATATTTTTCCAGAAGCATATTGTCAAAAAGTTGGAATTAAGCGTCAAAAATATAATTCTATTGTAAATAAAACTCCTATTTTACCACCGACAAATAGATCAATTGGAGGAGATTCTCCAAGTAAATATACGCAAACTATATTAAATAAAGTTGATGGATTAACGGAAAATGAATTAAAAGATAGAATTGAATCACATATGATTAATTTTGAATATTTAAAGCATGACGATTTTGATAACTACTTTATTGACAGAGCAAAAAAATTATTGAATCTAATTGAAAATGCAATGGGAAAAAATGTATCAGATAGAGGATCTGAAGATACAATTGAGCAATTTGGAAAGTCACTAATTTGAATTGATTAATTTCAAATAATAATACTTTCAAAAAAATAAGGAGATATGCTATATGAATAAACAACAATTAGCCAAAAAAATATGGGAATCAGCTAATAAAATGAGATCCAAGATTGAAGCTAGTGAATATAAAGATTATATTCTAGGCTTTATCTTTTATAAATTTTTGTCAGATAGAGAAGAAGACTTTTTATTAAAGAATGACTTTGCCGAAGAAGATATAAAGTCAGTTGATGAAGAAGATGCAGAAATTGTTGAATTTGTGCAAAGTGGTTTAGGATATTTTATTTCTTATGAAAACTTATTTTCAACATGGATTAGTGAAGGACATGATTTTGATATTGCAAATGTACGTGATGCCTTATCTGCATTCAGTCGTTTAATTGGTACGAATTATAAACGTGTATTTGAAGGAATATTCCAAACATTGGAAACTGGACTAAGCAACTTAGGTTCTACTGCTAAAGAACAAAGCAAAGCTGTTCGAGATTTATTGTATTTAATCAAAGATATTCCTATGGATGATAAACAAGATTATGATGTTTTAGGATTTATCTATGAATATTTAATATCTAATTTTGCAGCAAATGCAGGAAAAAAAGCTGGAGAATTCTATACACCTCATGAAGTTTCTTTGTTAATGTCGGAAATTATTGCAGATCATCTAAAAGATAGATCTGAAATTAAAATTTATGATCCATGTTCAGGATCTGGTTCTTTATTAATCAATATTGGTAAGAGTGTTTCGAAACATATGGATAGTAAGGATAATATTAAATATTACGCACAAGAATTAAAGAAAAACACATATAACTTAACACGTATGAATTTGGTAATGCGTGGAATCTTACCAGATAATATTAAAGTTCGTAATGGCGATACATTAGAAGAAGATTGGCCTGACTTTGAAGATTCTGATCCAGTTGGAACATATGAACCATTATATGTAGATGCTGTTACTTCAAATCCGCCTTATTCTCAAAAGTGGGATCCAACAGACAAAGGTAATGATCCTAGATATGCTGACTATGGTACAGCACCTAAAGGGAAAGCAGATTATGCTTTCTTATTACATGACTTATATCACATTAAACCAGATGGAATTATGACAATCGTTTTACCTCATGGTGTTTTATTTCGTGGAGGTGAAGAAGGCACAATTCGTAAAAATTTAATCGAAAAAAATAAGATTGATACGATTATTGGCTTACCCGCCAACATATTCTTTGGAACAGGTATTCCAACGATTATTATGGTTTTAAAGCAAAAGAGAAATAACACGGATACGTTAATTGTTGATGCTTCTAAAGGATTTATTAAAGAAGGAAAAAACAATAAACTAAGAGCATGTGATATACGTAAAATTACAGATGCGATTAAGAACAGAAAAGATATTGCTAATTATTGCAAAGTTGTAAGTCGTGATGAAATTCGTTCCAATGACTATAACTTAAATATTCCTAGATATGTTGATTCTTCAGAAAAGACGGAATCTTATGATATTTATGCATCAATGTTTGGTGGAATTCCTAATTCTGAAATTAAAGACTATGAAGATTTTTGGAACGCTTTTCCATCATTAAAAGATGAACTATTCCAATCTAATAATGAGCCATATAGCACATTAAAATCAGACAACGTTAAAAATATCATCAAAAATAATCAAGATGTTCAACATTTCCTGAATGAATACAAAAATGCATTTAACGGTTTTGAGGATTATTTAAAGTCCATATTAATTGATGGTGTTGAAACTTTAAATGTTGCGAAAACTGAAGAAATTATCAGTAGTGAAATTTTCAACAGGCTAAAAAATATCCCTTTAATAAATCAATATGAAGCATATCAATATTTAAATGATGAATGGAATACTATTTCGGGAGATGTTGAAATCATTCAAACTGAAGGATTTGATGCTACTAAAGTTGTTGATCCTAACATGGTTATTAAGAAGAAGGATAATAAAGAAGTTGAAGTACAAGAAGGTTGGATTGGGCATATTCTACCATTTATTTTAGTTCAAGATTGTTATTTGAAAGATGAAGTGCAAGAGTTAAGAAAAAAAGAAAGTAGATTATCAGAAATAAATGCAGAATATGGTGATTTTATGGATTCCCTTTCAGATGATGACAAGCAAAGATTATTAAATGATGATAATACAGCTTTTGTTGCGAAAGAAGTTGGCGTTGTTTATAAAGAAATTTTAAACGATATAAAGACTCCAGAAATTAAAATATTACAAAGTTATCTTGAAATCTCTAAAACTAGTGATAAGAGAGATTTTATAGCAAATCATAGTGAAATTGATTGGAATGTAATGGATTCATGTAAAAATGGCACATATGGAAAAACAGTGGTAAGTAAATATATAGATAGTATAAAATCAAAAGTTGTATTTACGGAAAGAAGTTATGAAGATATTGTTGTTTCGGTGAATAAATTAATCGAGGAAGAAAAAAAATTAAAAAAAGAAGTAAAAGAAAAAGCTTACACATTGCATAAAAAAACAAAAGATATTATAGAAAATTTATCTCATGAGAAAATTGTTAATGTATTAAAACTAAAATGGTTTGAACCATTGATGAATAGTTTTAATGATTTGCCAATTAAATTATTAAGCGATTTTGAGTCTAAAATTGATGAGTTATCAAAAAAGTACGAAACTACTTATTCAGATTTAGAACAAGAGATATCAAAAACAGAGAAATCCTTGACTTTAATGCTTGATGACTTAGAAGGAAATGATTTTGATATGTTAGGATTAGAAGAATTCAAAACATTATTAGGAGGAAAGTAATATGGAAAACAATAAAACTCCTAGTATTCGATTTAAGGGATTTATTGACCCTTGGGAACAGCGTAAGTGGATAGATACAGTTGATATTTCCACTGAAATGGTTGACCCTACTTCTGGAGAATTTGATGATATGCCTCATATAGCTCCTGGAAATATTGAATCGTTTACAGGAAGAATTCTTGATAATGTTAAGTCGGTGAAAGAGGAGCAACTTATCAGTGGAAAGTTTCGATTCAGACCAGGTGATGTAGTGTATGGAAAGATAAATCCTCAGCTTGGAAAGTATTTCTATGCCAGTGTTGATGGGCTTACGAGTGCAGATGCATATGTTTTTAATGGAAAGAATGGAATATCGCAAAAGTTCTTATTCTCTTTGTTACAGACAGCGGATTTCTTTAAATATTCCGTATCTGTTTCAAAGCGTTCAGGTATGCCGAAAATCAATAGAGATGAATTAAATGCATATAGTTTTCTGGCTCCTAACGCAGAAGAACAAAATAAAATTGGTGACTTCCTATTGGAACTCGACCACCTCATCACCCTTCATCAGCGTAAGTATGATAAATTGCAAAACATAAAAAAATCTATGCTAGAAAAGATGTTCCCCAAAAATGGAAGTAATGTACCTGAAATCAGATTTTCTGGTTTTACTGACCCTTGGGAACAGCGTAAGCTGGGAGATATCATAACTGAATATAAAGAGACTGTTGATTCGGATTGCACATTACCAATTCTTACTTCATCTAAAACAGAGGGCGTAATACTGCAAGAAGAGCATTTTGGAAGAAAGCAACAGCATGATATTACTGGCTACAATATACTGCCAAGAAATTACTGTACTTATCGAAATAGAAGTGACGGAGTAGACTTTACATTTAATATCAACAAATGCTGTGATAAAGGGATTATTAGTAAATTTTATCCTGTTTTTAGTGGCAGAAATAGTGATGTCTACTTCCTCTCATTGGTATTGAATAATAGCGAAGAAGTTGTACGTGAAATAGCATATACATGTACAGGAACAGGACAGAAGGTACTGTCATTTCTTGATTTGCAAAAGATGAAGGTTAGGGTACCCAATTTTGATGAGCAAAAAGAAATTGCAGCATATTTTGATAGTCTCGACCACCTTATCACCCTTCATCAGCGTTTGTATTTTTGGTGTAAATGACGTTTAATTATAAGATTTTTATAAGAAAGGAACATACAAATGATATTTAATAAAGAATCAGACTTTGAAGATGCCTTAATTAAAATATTATGTAAATATGGTTGGGAAAATAAAGTTTTAAAGCATCCAACTGAAGATGAGTTGATTCAAAATTGGGCTGATATTTTATATGAAAATAATAGAGATATAGATCGACTAAATGATTATCCATTAACCAGAACGGAAATGTATCAAATAATAGATCAAATTAAAACATTGAGAACCCCGTTAAAATTAAATGGATTTATAAATGGAAAAACTGTTTCTATAAAACGTGATAATCAAGATGATAAGATGCATTTTGGAAAAGAGATTAGTTTGAAAATATATGATCGAAATGAAATTGCTGCTGGATCTTCTAGATATCAGATTGCACAACAGCCTATATACAAGGCAAAGAATTCATTAGCAAATGATCGTCGTGGAGATTTGACTTTACTGATTAATGGAATGCCTGTTATTCATATAGAATTGAAAAAGAGCGGAGTTTCAGTTAAACAGGCTCAAATTCAAATTGAAAAATATGCTCATGAAGGTGTTTTTACAGGTATATATTCACTAGTACAAATATTTGTAGCTATGAATCCTGATGAAACAACTTATTATGCTAATCCTGGACCAGATGGAAAATTTAATCCTTGTTATTATTTTCATTGGGCTGATTTTAATAATGAAAGAATTGATCAATGGGATAAAGTCGGTGCTTCTTTATTAAGTATTCCAATGGCCCATGAGATGATTGGCTTTTATACAGTAGCTGATGATTCTGATGGTATATTAAAAGTCATGCGCAGTTATCAATATTACGCAGCTAGTAAAATCTCTGATAAGGTCGCAAAAAACAAATGGCAAGACAAGAATCAATTGGGTGGCTATATCTGGCATACAACAGGTTCTGGTAAAACATTGACTAGCTTTAAGTCTGCTCAACTCATCGCATCATCAAAAGATGCAGATAAAGTTATTTTCTTAATGGATAGAATTGAGTTAGGAACGCAATCTTTAAAAGAATATCGTGCTTTTGCTGATAATGCTGATGATATACAAGATACTGAAGATACACATGTGTCAGTTTCAAAAATCAAAAGCGAGGATCCAGCCAATACTTTAATAGTTACATCTATTCAAAAAATGAGTAATATAGGAAAAGAAAATGATGGATTGAAGCAATCTGATTTGGATAAAATGACTTCAAAAAGAATTGTATTTATCATTGATGAATGCCATAGATCTACTTTTGGCGATATGTTAATAACAATTAAAGATACTTTCCCCAATGCATTATTTTTTGGATTCACAGGCACGCCAATTCAAGATGAAAATCAAAAGAAAATGAACACAACCTCTGATATATTTGGTGAAGAATTACATAGATATAGTATTGCTGATGGAATTCGAGATGGAAATGTTCTTGGATTTGATCCATATAAAGTAATGACATATAAGGACAATGAGTTGCGCGAGGCAGTAGCTTTGGTGAAAGCTAAGGCAATTAATAGAAATGAAGCTTTATCAGATCCTGAAAAGAAAAAATTATATTTAAAGTATATGGATAAATCTAAAATTTCAATGATAACTAAAATTGATGATTTTGGAAATAAAATACTGGGTATTGAAGATTATATTCCAAATGCTCAATATCAGACAGATGAGCATACGAATGCGGTTGTAGAAGATATCATAAATGGGTGGGACATTATTAGTCAAAATAGTAAATTTCATGCAATATTTGCTACAAGTAGCATTCCTGAAGCAATAAATTATTATAAATTATTTAAATCAAAAACATCAAAATTAAAAGTAACGTGCCTTTTTGATGAACATATCGACAATAGAGAAGGATATAAAGTTAAAGAAGAAGGAGTTCTTGAAATTATTAAAGATTATAATAATCTTTACAAACAAGAATTTAATATTGCTTCATTCCCTAAAATGAAGAAAGATATTGCTTCACGTCTTGCGCATAAGAAGCCATATGAAAGAATTGAATTGGAACCAAAAAAACAGATAGATATTTTAATTGTAGTAAATCAAATGCTTACTGGATTTGATTCTAAATGGATTAATACTTTGTATATTGACAAAATGATTGAATATGAAAACATAATTCAAGCTTTTTCAAGAACAAATCGACTATTTGGTCCTGATAAACCATTTGGTGTAATTCGTTATTATAGACGTCCTCATACAATGGAAGAAAATATAAAAAAAGCCATTCAATTATATTCAGGAGATAAACCGTACGGATTATTTGCTGAAAAATTAAATAGTAATTTAAAAAATATGAATTCTATATTTGATCAAATAAGTAATTTATTTGAATCTGCAGGTATACAGAATTTTGAAAAATTACCAAAGCAAAAAGAAGACAAGTGCAAATTTGCACAATTATTTAATCTTTTTAATAAGTATCTTGAAGCTGCAAAAATTCAAAGAATGACCTGGGATAAAGAAAAATATGAATTTGATTTAGAAAATAGGGAAAAAGAAGTTATTACAAGAGAAATTGATGAGAAAACTTATTTGATTCTAGTGCAAAGATATAAAGAATTACAAGGTGGAGGTTCTGGAGGATCAGATTCAATTCCGTTTGATGTAGAGACTTATATTACAGAAATTGATACAGGATTAATTGATTCTGATTATATGAATTCTAAATTTAATAAATACTTAAAGGCTCTTGCTCAACCAGATGTTTCTAAAGAAGAAGTAGCTAAAATTAAAGATGAGTTACATAAAACTTTTGCTACATTATCAGTGGAAGAACAAAAATATGCAAACTTAATTTTACATGATATTGATTCAGGTGATTTTAAATTAAATGTAAATGAAAAATCATTTAGAGATTGCATTACAGAATATATATCTAATGCAAAAAATGATCAAATACACAAGTTATCTATGGCTTTAGGATTAAATGAAACATTGCTTAGAGAAGCTGTTGCTTTAAAGTTGAATGAATCAAATTTAAATGAATTTGGAAGATTTGATAAGGTAGTTGAAACAGTTGATAAAACAAAAGCAAAGCTATTTTTTGAAAAAAAAGAAGGGATAAAATTGTCTCCGCCAAAAGTTAATATTAGAATCAATAAATATTTAAAAGAATTTATATTACAAGGTGGATTTGATGTTGAATAATTCATTGAGGGAGAGCTACATTGACAACTCTCCCTTTTTGCTTGGGAACAGCGTAAGTTTGGCGACGGCATGGATTTATTGACAGGATATCCATTTGAAAGCGAAAAGTTCTCTGATAATGGAATAAATTTAATAAGAGGAATGAATGTCAAAAGAGGATACTTAGACTTATCTAATAGCTTATGTATGAAGTGGAAATCTTCAGAAGGTTTAGAGAAATATTTGTTAGAGAACGAAGATATATTGATTCAAATGGACGGAGCGTTAATTGGAAAAAGTTATGCAAAAATCAAGGAAACTCAATTGCCAGCTTTACTTATACAACGAGTTACAAGAGCTAGAGCTATCCCTGAAAAGTCTAATTCGGATTTTATGTATCAAACAATTCAAAGAGATTTTTTAAAATATATTATTTTAAACAAAACGGATTCAGCCATTCCTCATTTGAGTTTAAATGATATACGAGAATTTCCTATAAGAGTTCCAAATCTGGAAGAGCAAAAGAAAATTGGCGAATATTTTTCCAATCTCGACAACCTTATCACCCTTCATCAGCGTGAGTTATAAATATAAATTATCAACTTAAATTTGCTAGAGAACGCATAACTATATCTACATCTTGATTTTCTAATTCTTGGATAATATGTAAATACGTTTTTTGAGTAGTAGTCATACTTGCATGACCTAATCTTCTTGCAACACTAGCTATTGAAACACCAGCATATAATAAAAGTGAAGCATGTGTATGTCTTAATCCATGTATAGATATTGTTGGAATATCAGCTTTTTTACAAAGTCTAAATAAAACTCCATTAACGGTTGAATTATATATTTTGTCGTTGCTTTTAACAAAAATAGGTTCATCGCTAGGTAAATCTTTTAATAATTGTGAAAATTGCATAACAGTTTTCCAATCCAATTGAACTTTCCTAACAGATGATTTATTTTTTGTTGGGAGAAATCCTCCTTGTCCTTTGTAATCCCATGTTTTATTTATCGATACTACTTGCTTTGAAAAATCAAAATCTTCTGGAGTCAACGCTAAAGCTTCTGAAAATCTCATGCCGGTTTTTGCAACCAAAAGAATAAACCAATCCCAATTAATTGAGTCTTTTAAATTCAAGAATGTCAACAAATTATGAAGTTCAAATTGATTTAAATATTTCGGTTTTTTTTCACTAGGCGTTTTTCCTTTGATAATTGCCTTTCGAGTCGGATCTTTAGAAATCAGTCCTTCATCAACAGCATCTAAAATAGATCCTTTTATCTGATGATGAAAGTCCATTGTAGTCTGTCTTTCATGATATTTAGCATAATCATTAATTAATTTTTGATACGAAATTCTATCTAAATCGCATAATTTTAAATTAGGCACCAATTTTTCTAACCAAGAAATTGCCATTTTATATTTTGACAATGTAATTGGGCGTATAGCGCCTTCTTTATAAATACTTACCCATTCTTTATAGTATTCAACAAACAATTGATTATTATCCATAGTCGTTTTCCTTTCCACTCACGCTGATGAAGGGTGATAAGGTTGTCGAGACTTCTAAAATAATCGCCTATTTTCTTCTGTTCTTTAAACGTCGGACACAAAATAGGAATCTTTTTACATGTCTCTTTATTTAGCTTTGGCATTGCCATTCCAGTGTTAAATTGTGTATAATCTTTCCGTTCTAATGAATTACAGATAAAGTTATTTTCATTTCCAAATTTTACTCGAAGAACATGAGCATGGTTGTTTACCCAGTATTTACCAGATGCAAGGAAGCATACTGGATAATTTCTATCACTAATATTTGCACCATCTTCACTTAATAAAATAAGTTCTTCATCAAATAAATATCCATCAATATAGTCAACAATTCCAGAGGCTCCATAGTATGGATATGGGCCACACACACGTTTTGTACCTTCCAAAGGTTTTCTCATTGTATCTAGAAATTCAACGACATCATCCAACTTACGCTGTTCCCAAGTTATATCTTTATGCGAGACATTATCAACCTGATTGGGTAAAACAATCAAAAAGAATTTATTCTATTGGAGATAATAATTTGAAACGATTCAATGAAGGAGATATTATTTACTTTATTGCTACTTCTGTCTTTGTAAGAAAAGCTAAGGTTGTACGGAATACTGGTGGATTTTGTACCATTATTTTTGATGGTAATGGTAATTGTGGTACTTCTGGAACACGTGTTCGTGAAAGTAAATTGTATCATACAGAAGAAGACGTAAAGAAAGTTGTTGAACAACATCAAAATACAAACAAGTGGAGATGATGGTTTCTCCACTTTTACTTTGGATTGGCGAATATAATACCTCCCATTCTTAATCTGTAGTAATCAAGCGTATAAGTGTTGGTTTGCCAGTCTTTTTTTGCATCTTCAAACGTATTGGTAATACCATCATAATTGTCATCTTGAATTGTGATGTTGTAACCATCTACTTTTAATACTATACCAACATGGTTTTTACCAATACCAGAAAATACGGCTCCTGCTTTGGGGGTAGTGGATCTTTCAATTGTTCCTTGATTTCATTGTTTGCTTCATTGTAGTAGAAGCGCAAAGCGTCATCGATTTTTCGAAGTACATCTTTTATTTTCGCTAATTGTTTTTCTACAAATTCAAGCTGCTTGTCTCATTTCTTCTTTTCAGATTTCATTTTCTTCTTGTCTCGTTTTATGATTTCAAGTGGATCCATAAATAATCGAAACTGTTGTTCTTTTATTGTTGACAAATCATCATGAATAGGGTATAACTTAAACAGTTAGAAGAAACTAACTAACACTAAATGCAATTATGGAATCGCTCTTTTCACTT
>UMEK01001548.1_pt1 | contig 12974 bp, 12 predicted proteins | sample 1964721 | NCBI WGS metagenome assembly UMEK01 (sample SAMEA4836017, study PRJEB28245) | human gut metagenome | biome: gut microbiome; material: fecal sample | place: Denmark | collected 2008 | reverse complement strand
CAATGAGCGGCAGTCCCCAAAAGCTCTTGACAGACTGTTTAAATTTGCACATCCGGAGAAAAGAGGTCCTTCTATTTCCGCCAGATTATAACAATTGGAAAACATATCTGACGCATCGACAACATTTATGAATTCATCGTCATTACATCCGGAGACTTTCACAATAGCTGGATTGTTACAGAAAGCATGACGCAAATATTTCAGCCCTGTCTTTCCCCATTGGTTCACCTCTATTACGGACGCCATACTTATATTCTCCGAATTAAGACCTGTAACTTTGCCGGAAATCCGCACCACATAGGACGCAGGATATTCCGAAGGATATTTATGCTTCACAGGCTTCGAGTCATAGTAGTCCACACTCCCGTCCCCCCAATCGACATAACAGTCAATTTCTCCATCCAGAGGCAGTTCCGATGTATATTCGTTCGGGACATTAGCCCTGACAGTAAACACCATGTCCTCCGGGGAGTCAGACTTTTCAGCCATCTGAATAATCTGAATCGAGCCGAGTCGTTCATTACCGTCCGAGAACAAGGTTACAGTACCGTTACGTTTCAATCCGGTATCATTTTTTGATGCCGACATAGTCAGGACATAATTCTCTCCGGTCTTCTCCGAGTCCACAGTCAGCCACTCAGCACCGGAGTTTACGTTTACCTTTAACCCCAATGTGGAAAACACATCAGCCTTGACTGTCGATAACAAATAAGGCATTGCAAATTTAGTCTGACTAATAGAGAAACTTGCCGATGACTGATTGACGACTATTTCAGCATAGGGTTGATAATCATTAGTCTTTGAGTAAACATTAATAACCGCCTTTCGGCTACCGAACGTTTCATTCCTAGATGCAGATACGACAATCATTGAATCTCTCATCGCCGCCCTTGTATTCGGAGCAATTGCAAGCCAATCTGAATCCAATTTAATATTCGTGTCAAAATTCATTGATATCGGAATACTTAGCACTCCCCCCTCCTGTGAAATACTATACTCCAACCCTTCCGGAAACATAATTTTATTCTCATGAAAATTGATAACTTTCAAAAGGGAATACCCATATGTATCAGTTACAAGAACATTGACATATCCATCTGTATATTGAGCAGGAGGAGTCACTATCAGTTTTCCCGAAGAATCGTCATCCCTGACTACTTTGACAGAATAGCTTCCATCAGAAGTAGCAGTAATGGACGTATTTGATGATTTGGATTTTAGAATATACTTGATGACGACCTCTATACCTGAAGCTGCACCTGTACCATTCTCGCCAATGCTGAATGTTATTTCCGGACGTTGATATTTAGGAAACACCAATGTTGTTCCATCTGAAAGAGTCAGTGAAAGATTATCATCAGACACGTTCACATCATCAAAAAATGAAGTGCCATCATTACCTGTAGCCTTTCCAAGGCGATCCCATTTGACACCTCCATCATATGAGACCTCCCAGAAACCATCTTGGATGCGAAGTTGCGGTGTAACTCCATCCCTACCCGACGCGAGAATCTTGTCACCATCTGAGGTCAGCATCCAATTTCCATCAATAGTCCAGTAATAGTAACCGTCAGCATCTTTACGTATTTCCAATCTTGGAGTATAGCCGTCTTTCCCATCTTTGCCATCCTCTCCATCCTTGCCATCCTTGCCATTGTCTCCATCAACTCCATCCTTTCCATCTTTGCCGTTTTCTCCATCCTTTCCGTCTTTTCCGTCTTTTCCGTTTTCACCATCTTTGCCATCCTCTCCATCAACGCCATCCTTTCCATTCAGACCATCTTTACCATTATATATGACGACAGTTCCGCTCTTTGAAAATTCAAGGGTATAACCGATGACATTACCAACGCCATCAGTAACAGGGGTGACACTTTTCACCCAATCTTGACCTTGTAGAGCGTCGATAAGGACCTTCAAGGCGCTGATGTTGGAGTTCATCTGCGAACACAATGTCTCAAGCGCTTCTATACGGTCAGAATTGTCTTTCACCCTATTGTCCAATACTTGATTGGCCTTATTCATCTCATCAATAATCTTATCAGTGCTGCAAGCTGCTATAGATATGACTCCTAACAGGAGCAAACAAATTTTTCGTATCATTTTTTACTAATATTTAGTTAATATCTCCAGTTTTCTGGCATAGAATCCTGATCCACAAAATTATTTCCAGTAAAGGCCCTGTTATATGTTTTAGATATAGGATAAAACCAATCCGGATACATCCACCTCTCATATAAATGAACCTTCTTCCCTTCAATGACAGTATAAGGTGATTCTCCTGTAAGGCCACAACAAAAGAACATTTCCTGAGTATCCTGTATCTTTCTGTTGTTGTCAAATATTGAAACAGGTATGGTTTCCAATGCAGAACAGAAGCAGAAGGTCTGCCAAAACCACTTCAAGTTGGGTAAGTATGAAAACAAATCGGCAGGAAGTGATTTTAAAGAGCTGCACCCGCTGAAAGTAGTAACCATAGATTCAATATCTGAATTTGCCATAAAAAACTTCTCGGGAATATTCTCCAAACTAGCACAATCTTTAAACAGATCATTAACCCCACATATCTTCGGACAATTCCAGAATAATTTTTGAGGAATTGATTTAATAGATTTACAGTGACGGAACATTGCGTCAACATTCTTAAGTCGAGAACAGTTGACCAACAATCCTTCAGGTATCTCTATTATTTCATTATCAGCAAAAATCTCCGTCATATCATTAGCCATACCACAGTTCTTAAATAGCTCCTCAGGGATACTCCTCAAAGAAACACATTTATAGAAAGTGCTTCGAAAAGACGTCGCATTAATTGCCGAAGCAAACAAATCCTTTGGGATAGACTCCAGAAACGCACAACCCCTAAACGCATCATTAAAATTATCGACACCTGAAAATGCGCCCGAAATATCCCCTGCAATTTTAACCAACAGATAGTCGTTTTCAAAAGCGCCTTGCATATTTTTAATGCCTAGGTTTCCCCATTGTACCACTTCCGAGACACTAGGAGAATATCGTACAGAAGAATTCAAGGCAGAGGCTGTTCCCGATATATGCACGACATAATCCTTTACACTCTCTTCATACTGATGAGACGGGTAATCTGCCACTACATGTTCAACCTCAGAGCCATCACCCCAATCAATAAAACAGTCAACTTGTCCACATATAGGCAACACTGATTTATATGAGTTGACAGAGTTCAATCTCACCTTAACGATCATATCATCCGGGTTTTCTTCACCCAAAGCCACCTGTGAGACACTCATGATGCCAAGTTCATCTTCTCCGTCTGCTGTTCTAAACACAACAGACGCACTTCTCATGACACCGGTATCATTGTCTTTAACCGACACTTTTATTGAACAGTGTATGTTGTCCTCAGTCTCCGTTATCACATTCAGCCAAGATTCATCACACGAGACAACAAGACCAGAAGTAGATTCAGCATAAGTACTTAGTTCACACGCAGCAGCATTAAGCATATATCTGTTTCGTCCAAGTCGCCATATCGCAGCCGTCTGTGTAATATTCATTTCCTTAAGAGGATGAGACGGGTCATTCTTCGCATACAGTTCCAAGACTGCACTGCGCTCCTCGAAAGACTTATTCATCTCTGCAATCAAATCAATCTTCTGCTTCCGTACAGCAGCAACTGGAGTTGACGTATATCTTAACCACTGGACATCTTCTTTATATTTGAGCACATACTCAAAATTTGCTGCTACCGGAATCGTAATCGAACCGCCCTGCGGAGGAATAGTGTAAGCATCGCCCGTGATAAACAATTCCCTCTTATAGAAATTTACCACTTTTATCGCAAAATATCCGCTTCCGTCAGATGCCATTATCGAAACATGTCCATCTTCATAATATTTAGGGCTTGTAATGATAATCCTACCGGATACATTGTCCTTCTTTTGAACATTTACGCGATAGTTCCCATCCGAGGCGGCTGTCACAATTGTCTCATCCGACGAATAATTCAGATGATAATTAATCTGTATCTCCTTTCGAGGCTCAACTCCAGTTTCATCACCTTCAATATCTAAAGATATCTCAATGCCATTCCATCTCGGCAGCGTAAACGAAGTTCCATCAGATAACTTAAATATTACATCTGCTGTGTTTATATCAATGCTGCCAAATATCATATCTCCATTCTGTCCATCCGCCGGACCTGCATCTTTCCACGTATTACCAGAATCATAAGATATCTGCCATCTGCCATTATCTATACGGACTTGGGGGACATTCGCATTGTCTCCATAAACAGGGATTCTATTTCCGTCCTTATCTTCTATAAACTTTCCATCCAACATCCAATACCATACGCCACTCTCACCCTGCTTCATTGATAAAAACGGTGCAGCGGCATCCTTGCCATCTTGACCATCCTTACCACATTCTCCGTCTTTCCCATCCTCTCCGTCTTTCCCTGGCGCACCATCTTTTCCATCCTCCCCATCTTTTCCGGGTGCACCCTCTTTTCCATTCTCACCGTCCTTTCCGTCAGCACCATCTTTTCCGTCAACGCCATCTTTTCCATCAGCGCCATTGAACACATCGACAAAACCACCTTTCCGAAAACGAACCCGATATCCGTTTTCAATCATCTCAACACCTATCACGTAATCATTTTCCTGAATAGCGCGAACAAGTAATCTAAGAGACTCGATATTCTTGTTGATTGTATCGCATTGTGCCTGCAATTGAGCTATGCGTTCCGAATTGGAAGATATCGAGGATTCATGCTCGACGTTGCTCTTCCACATCTTATCCAAATATGTGTCCTCACAACCACATACAATCGATAGCGACAATAATATTGTGACACAAATCACCTTATTGCTTGACCACAAATCATTTAAACACCTCATCATCTTCCTGTGAATTAAGATTATACATTTTTATAAGAGCCGATATTTCGGGATCAAGATTTCCCCTGAAGACATATGATGGATTCTGTTTGCAAGCCAACAGATAATGCTCAACAGCATTTTTAAGATCGCCGGACCTCGAATAAAGCACAGCAAGCAGGTAATTGATTTTATCATCAGGTTTCAATGTCAGCAATATTTTCAATGCCGTAGCATTTCTCTCCAATCCCATGTAAGCCACAGCCGCATTAAAATCAGAATAAGATGACAAAAGGGACAGCGCCAAAGGGTAATCCATATCTTTCAAGGCCTGTACTCCTCTCATATATATAGTATCTATTACTGTCGTATGTACAGTATCTTTCACCATGCCTTTCCTATGAAGATAAAAATTAAACTTCACTGTTCTTAATAGCGGATACATATTCATTTTCATATACTTGTAAAATTGGCATTGCTGCAGGCGGTGCTCGCGTTTGTCCAAATCGGGTTCTACATCACATATGTTTTTGAACTCTTCTTTTAGACCATCGTTCATTACCATGTCCTTATCAACAATCTCATAAAGATCTTTCCAGTTTTCCGGTATCGATCTTGGCGTAAAGACAATGTCCGCCAAACTGTCCGAGCCATCGCTCAATTCTTCATGTCCAATCTCAGCAAAGACACCACGCTCAGTAATAAGAGAATCACGATACTGTTTCACAAATCTTCCAAAATAAGAAGAAACAGATTCCGAACGCCGCTGGGCTAAACTTGCATTGGCCTTATACGAACCCTCTGGTGAAGCTGTCGCACAGACGATTATTGAATCCAAGTCATATGTGCTATTCTCGACAAGAGACGCCAAAGTGCGTTTAATAATATCTATTTCATACTTATTGTTGCCTAATCCCTCAATCACATCCGCTTTAGCAACTTCAAAGTCAATTCTACTCTCTGTATTTGCAGTCGCCCGTCTGGATATGACTTTAGTGAGATAGTGTTCGGTTTCATCCACAAAGGCTGATATGGAACTGATATAAAAAGTCAATGGCTTACTTGATGGTATCTTATAAATACATTCATCATGCTCCAATATGTCCCCACTGAGAATGATATCTACTTTTCTTAATTTCGGGCGCGAATTGATAGTCTGGACATAGTTGTATATAAAATCTCCATTATCTCCGGTCATGACGGTATCCAAGCGAATACCTTCAGTTACGATAGGAACTTTCACATACTTGTGATACATCTTTTCTTGTCGCGCTTTTCTCCTTTCGTTGGCAGCTTTGGCATACTTATTTGTGTAGTGTTCGACTGCTTGCCTTTCACTAAGTCCATATGCAGAATAAAATTCCTTTTCAGAAACATATGATGTATCCGACTTATAAGAATATACCGATGGGATATAGCGTCGCAGAAAGATATCCAATTGCCTGACATTAATGAACTTGGTAGAGTCTTGCACTATTCGGGAAACGAACTTGTCATAAAGTTGATATCCTCGCATTTGTGCTTTCCTGTAAGCAGAACCAGTAATGATTACAGGCTCTAGACTCACACTATCCCCCAGCACATACATTACGGGATTAAACCTCAGCTGCCAACGACTATCACGCATTGACTGTGGCACTATAACTTGGAATGACAAATCCACCTTGCCGCTACGTTCCGCAACATTTCTAAATCTGGCCGTAACAGTGACAGGTGCCAATTCCTCGGCAGCCACCATCTCTCCTGTTTCCTCATCTTTCACTGCTTTCATCAGTATCATCTCGTTACCCTCATCATCCTTCACCTTGAGTGTATCATGAGATATTCTTGATGTGGTATCAACTTTAGGCAAGAAATCAGCTTCCTCTCCAAGTTTCAATTGAACTTGTTCCGCATTTCCTTTGATTAGGCTCTGCAGCTTTCTTTGAGTGCTGCAAGCCACGACCAATACTAGAAATACAATAAATGCAAACGACCTTTTCATAATTTAAGTCTTGGAAAACACACTAGAACATATACATAAACGAGACTGAGATGTCATCTATACTGATAAAATTTTGCGGCCCGCTTTCCCTTATTTCCATACATAAAGGACAATGGTAAAGAGTGTGTTTCAGATTCCTTCCTCCCCATCCTCCAATTCCAAACTCCAAATTAACCCTTTTACTGACCATCAATGTGTATCCTGCTGACAAAACTAATCCGACTGCAGTACCCTCATTCAGGGCATAACGCCATAGCCCAGTATCAGAGAATTTAGAATATTGAGCCTTTCCTGAAATCCACCATCCAGAAAACACGTACCACGGCCACCAACGCATACCTGCATACGCTGTAGTCTGCTTATTTTGTATCATTAATCCAGACGGTTTATGAAATGCAAAAGGATTATATCGGGCTCCCGCCTCAATAGAAAAATGGCGAGACACACTTACGCCAAAATTGGCATTAACTGTTCCAAGATTTGCCCACTGAACCGCATTGGTAGAAAAGGAAACATGCTGTGCACTCGCATAAAAGCCGTTTAAAAGAAAGAGTACAAGCCCAATGCCACTAAAAACAAATACCCTTCCACGTTTATATAACAGATTCATTTTCAGTAAATTACATAACCTTTTTATCAGTCTCTAATTTTAACTTTTTGCTGGTAGGAATACAACGATTTTACGAATAAACTAACCTTATATATCAGTTTTCAGAAGCAAGCAGTCCTAATTATGGAGAAAGGACGGCTATGGTTAAAACACAGCATTTAGTTGTTCAATATTTTATACGATGGCATTTACTGGTATTTGGTAGATCAAATGAATCTGCATACATTTGCAATGAACATTTCCGTCAGAACTAAGGCATATGGAAATGGTGTGCGATATTGAACGAAGTTAAGTTTTCGAATTAACACCTCATAAACGCATATAATTGACTTTCAATGCTCCAGTCTTCAAACATCGATATATTAAGTTTCTGCAGTTTTGATGATTAAAGTAAAGTGCCACGCTACTCTGCGTCACCTCCGACAGAATCGCCTGTTTCCACAGCCGTTTATGCTTGTCTTCAGGCCACTGCCCTCACTTGCGAAGGAGTTGGAGAGATTGATGGGGATGACATTGATTTTGGGGCATTGATATGCCTGTCTTTCATTGGTCTTGTTCATCAGTACATGATCTTATGCGCCAATGTCTCCCGGAATTGGCGGATACTATACTACAGGCGTGGGAGGCTTACCAATGTTCACGATGCGACACTTACCTGCCGTTTCTTCTGTCCGGCAAGGAAGTGTCTGAGCGAAAACGTCAGCAACGTCTTATAAAAAACGTTGCAAATTTATAGTTTTTTACCCCCCCCCGTCAAGTTCATATTTGGTTCATTTTCAATCAAATTTGCAAAATCGTGCTCCGGATTGCCTGTAACGCGGATAATTTTGGAAAGTTTTTTCGGCCGGAAAATCTGTTCGTTGCGAAAATTTCTAAATTTTGTATTATAGATATGGAAATATATCCTAACTTTGTAAGGAAAATAAGGGAGGCAAGCTATGCGGATCAAGAAGATATGGTTCGAGGGAAGCAGAATATATGCTCAGTTCGATGACGGGAGGACATTGTGGCAGTCACTTCTTTACTATCGTAATCTGTTGAATGCGGAAAACAGAGACGATTATGTAATCGAGGATGACGGCGTACATTGGTATTCGCTCAACGAGGACATCTCAAACGAAAGCTTCGAATATGACAATTCTGAACCGGAAGGCATATCCAGGATTCTGCTTTCACATCCGGAATTGAACTTGTCCGCAGTAGCAAGAAGACTCGGCATTCAGCAAAGTCTTTTGGCCGCATATTCCAGCGGAATGAAGCGTCCGTCAGAATCGCGGGAGTTAATGATTGTCAATGAGATCCGCAAAATCGGAAATGAACTGCTTGCTATAGGCACTGACAATGATTCCTACGGCAAGCCGTGTTCCGGATATTTGGCAGAGTCACGCGAAGAGAATTGCCACAGTCATACCAGAACTATTGTGGACGGCTACGACTCGTACCGGAATTACGGAATACTCCGCGACGGGAATGTGAGAGATGATTATAAAAACCAGAGCAGTGTCCAGACTGATGACGGACTGGACGAACATAAAAACCGGAGATCTGTCAAGTCACTGATAAGGGGCGGGCTTATCCGCAAGAATATGTCCCAGAAGGCGTTGGCAGAAAAAATGTCGGTTTCCCCATCCCGAATCAATGCCTATGTTACCGGACGGGCTATGCCCACATTGAAGATGGCGGCGAAGTTGTGCAAGATACTCGAGATTGCACCGGAGGCGATGCTGCAGTGCCAAGATTGACGGACACCTCTCATAGCAACGAGTCAAACGGTTACTAAAAGTACAACCACAGCTGCATGCAATAATAAATAACAACACGTTTAAGGTCACAATTTATGATCTCAAAAATGAAGATAGAAATATGGCAGATAATATAGAACATCAAGATAAAGGAGAACTGGTCGCAAATTGCGACCAGTTACAAAATGATGAAGTCGTAGTTACCACTCCTGTAGAAAGTCGAATAATGTCTATTCGTGGAAATCAAATTATGATAGACAGAGACTTGGCTGAACTTTATGGAGTGGAAACCAGGGTGTTAAATCAAGCTGTAAAACGTAATATGGAGAGATTTCCTGAACGTTTTCGTTTTCAACTGACTAAGGAAGAAATGAATGAACTGGTCACAAATTGTGATTGGTTCAATAGTTTGAAGCACTCAACAGTTCGTTCATATGCTTTCACGGAGCAGGGAGTGGCTATGCTCTCCACTGTTCTTAGAAGTGAAACCTCAATTCGTGTAAGCATACGAATTATGGATGCATTTGTTGCAATGAGACGTTTCATGGTGACAAATGCAGAAGTTTTCCAACGTCTTTCAACAATGGAGTACCATCAATTGGAAATGCAACAACACTTGCAAGAATCCGACAAACGTATAGAAGAAGTATTCCGCAGATTGGATGAGGGCAATGCAAAACCGAAGCAAGGTGTGTTCTACAATGGGCAAATTTATGATGCCTATACTTTCGTGTCCGACTTGATTAAGAGTGCAAAAAGACGTATTGTCCTTATCGACAACTATGTTGACGAGACTGTACTTACACTGCTTGATAAAAGAGGAGAAGGCGTTTCTGCGGTTATATATACTCAACAGATAAGCCGTCAATTTCAGCTTGACATTGACCGCCACAACGCTCAATATGCACCGGTTGATGTTGAAACATTCCGATTGTCACATGACCGCTTCCTCTGCATTGATGATGATGTTTATCACATTGGCGCATCTATCAAGGACTTGGGCAAGAAGTGGTTTGGCTTCTCAAAGATGGAGATACTTACACCTGACGAATTGGTAGAAAGAATCAACAAAGGGTAATCCAATTGGTTTGCGTCTTATTACTGATATTGGTTGACCCGGAATATACAATTTGTCCGTGAAAAGGCGGGATTCCACGAATAAGTTATTCAAAATCAACAACTTGTCCGAAAGAAGGCGGGGTTTTACGGATGAATCGCTCAACCGAGATTTTCACGCTTTATGGTTTTATGCATTGAAGGTGACGTCTCATGTAACGGAAGACCGCGCAAGGGAATGACGAAGCGCATGGCTATGGAAGAGTGCTTAAGGTCACAATTTGTGACCTTAAAAATGGACATAAATATGGCAGATATAACAGAAAAGACTGAGAACTGAGAACTGGTCACAAATTGTGATCGGTTGGTTGCCGTGGATAATATCGAACCGCTAATAAAAGTAATTAGAGGACAGCAGGTTATGCTTGATAAAGACTTGGCAACGCTATATGGTGTAGAAGCTAAAGTTCTCAATCAGGCTGTTAAACGCAATATTGAACGCTTTCCAGATGATTTTCGGTTTCAATTGACAAAGGAATAATGTTTAAGGTCACAAATTGCGACCTTAAACGCAGGACGAGGGCAGTTTTATGGTGAAAACCGCTTCTGTATTCAGCCGCTTAGAAACAATGGAATACTTGTCCGGGAAAAGGCAGGGTTTCACGGACAAGTTACTAAAAATCAATAACTTATCCGGAAGAAGGCGGGGTTTCACGGACAAACGCGAGGTAGGGTCTTCCGGACAGATGTGGACTGTGGTCTTACGGACAAACGTGGCTTGAGGTTTACAGACCGACGCAGTTCGGATTTCCCAGACACCCGCTACCTGAATTTTCCAGATGCCAGCTACCTCACAAAGCAACCAAAATCAGGAATTACAAACTCCGCCCAGAAAACTTCTCTCGCAGAAAAATGGAATAATTTACAGACAAGTTGGCAGTTAGTTGTCAAAAAAACTAGTACGAAAGTGGGAACAGAGCATCCACATCATATTGAGACAGAGCCAGTACACGGCGGATTTGGCCATTGGAAGAACGGAAATCATAGTGCAATTTCTTTGCAAGGTCAAGTTTCTGTGGACGTGTCAAGTCATGTAGAGCAGTCACGCCATAACTCTGCTTCAGACACTTCGTTATCTGCGTAAACAGTTCTGCATCCGTAAGAAACTCGCCATCATCCAGTTCAGCAGCAAACTCAGAGTATGACTCTACCCCCTTGCTGAGCATCGCAAAATAGTGATGCGCATCTCGGAACATAGCCATGCCAAACTTGACTGCGCAATACGAAAATGGAGAAACATAGTCATTGACAACCACCCAGTCATTCGGCAATCCGGGAAAACGGCTTCGAAGGATTCGTCTTCTATCATCAAACTTCATTTCAGAGAACTTGACTCCACTTGGAGCATCAAGAAAATAGCATCTTCCCGTTCCCCAAGGGTAACTGAACGGCGTATAAGAAGGATCAGCAACATATCCGTTCCGATTTGTGTAAATGATACAGTTGCGCAATGACGAGAGGGCTTCTATCTGCCTCAGTGACAAGTCAATGCCTTTTGCAGACGGAAAGAACCGCCCTATTCGCCTGCGGCAATAGTTCCAGAATTCCAATATTTCCGATTCTTCTGCGGACAACACGAAATGAAAATGATTGTTCAATATTTCAAAGGCGAGGATTGTTACACCTTTGAACTCGTTTGATGCTTGGGCCACGACATTCATGGCAAATGCAAAGTCTTGAGTACAAGAGAATAGCAACGGCGTTTCTTTTCCAGAAGTATATGCGTGCCAATATGGGCCAGCTGACAGAAAACTCGCATTGCAGCGTCTCTCTTTTTCTGAATATGTCTTAACATTCATAGGAACAGTTTATTTAACGCTCTACACACTCCACAAATAATGCCAATTTGTAGAATATAAAGTAATTTGTCCGGAGAATGGGGGTGTTTTACGGACAAGCAAGTCAAAATGACAATTCATCCGTAAAAAAGCGGGGTTTTACGGACGAATCGCGCAACCGAGATTTTCACATAATCCGCACTAAAAACCCTCATAAATTTCACATTTTCCGTGATGTTTTACGTGTAATTTTCACACTTTCCGGTTTTATGCGTTGAAGGTCTGATTACTGATATTGGTTGACCCGGAATCTACAGTTTGTCCGTAAAAAGGCGGGGTTTTACGGATGAATCGCGCTACCGAGATTTTCACACTTTATGATTTTATGCGTTGAAGGTGACGTCTCTGAAGGCGAGGGTCGGGACCTGACGGCTCATTCCAGGGACCGGGTCGGAGCCGGCGGCGAGGAGATTGCTCCAGAGGTCTGTCATGTTGCCGGTTATGAGCATGCTGTCGATCGGCGAGGTTATCTTGCCGTTCTCGAAAAGGAAGCCGGAAACGCCATAGGAGAAGTCGCCGGTGGCGCTGTTGCAGTTGCCGCCGTTGAAGTCCGTGACTAAGATGCCGCTTCCGCAGAGTTCCAGAATATCCTGCTGGGCGATCTCATTTACAAACGATTCCGCCTTCAGTCCACGCTCTGCGCCAAGTCCACCGTCGAGCTCAGTTCCACGCTCACCACCATTCACAGCACCGAACCCAGCACCACTCACTTCACCACAATCACCACCAAGACCGGAGCCACTCGTTTCACAACGCTCAACTCCACGTCCGTCACCACTCGCAACACCAAGCTCAACTCCACGTTTACCACTATTCACAGCACCG